>VTLG01010087.1_pt1 | contig 12939 bp, 13 predicted proteins | sample 4694571 | NCBI WGS metagenome assembly VTLG01 (sample SAMN12604809, study PRJNA352737) | marine metagenome | biome: ENVO:00000447; feature: ENVO:00000209|ENVO:00000569|ENVO:01000036; material: ENVO:00002151; isolation source: viral sequences binned using virsorter ... | reverse complement strand
AAAAAGGAATAAATTATTAGGAGTCCACAATGGCTAGTACATATACAACAAATCTACGTCTAACAAAACAAGGTGACGGTGACAATCCTAATACTTGGGGTCAGGTGCTAAATAATGTTATTAGCCTTGTAGATCAGGCTGTGGCTTCTTATACAACTGTTTCCCTAGGTTCGGCTGCTACCGTAACCCTAACAGAAAATCAAGGTAGTCAAGATCAATCTAGATCTGCTATACTAGAATTTAAAGGATCAGTAGGAGGAGCTAATACTTCTATTATTGTTCTTGTACCTAATACACCAAAAGCTTATGCTATTCGTAATGTAGTATCAGCTAATACAACAGCAACTGATGCTATTGTTCTTAGAGTAGCAGGTAATGCAGGTGTAACAGTAGGAAGTGGTAATGGTTATTATTTAACAAATGGAACATCTTGTTTCTCTGTAATCTCTGGACAAGGTACAGTAGCTTCTAGAAATGTAGGAGTATGTGCTACAGAGATACCAGATACTTCTCTTGCTGATATAAGATATGTTCCTGCATCTGTATCAAGTACGATTGTAGCTGATAAACATTTTACAGCTTCTGTTGTATTTACCAGTACAGTAAGAACAGATGGTATAGTTTCAGTATCGGGACCAGTAAAATCTTTTATTACTACACTTACAGATGCAGCTTCAGTTGCTGTATCAATGAATACAGGCAATAACTTTCTTGTAACTCTTGGTGGTAATAGAACACTAGCTGCTCCTAGTAATGCTACAACAGGACAGACAGGAAGTATTTATGTAGTACAAGATAGTACAGGAAGTAGGACACTTAGTTATAATACAGTATGGAAGTTTCCCGGTGGCTCTGTACCTGCTGCTACAACAACTGGTAGTGCTGTAGATATGCTTGTATACAATGTAAGAAGTGCTGCAACAATAGATACAGTAATGTTAAAAGACTTTAAGAGATCGTAAATGACAGCCAAATTAGCTAAATTTGATTTCAAGCAAGGGTTCAATAGAGAAACAACCCAATATGCTGAAGAAGGTAAATGGTTCGATGGTAATCGTGTACGTTTTCGTGCCGAAAGACCAGAGAATATGAGAGGCTATGCTACTAAAGTAAGCACAGCATTCGATGGTTCAGCAAGAGATCTTATGGCTTGGAAAGATAACAGTAATAAGAAGAGAGCTTTATTTGCTACTCCAGAAAAAGTATATGAACATGATGGAGATCAAATAACAGATATAACTCCTATAACAACTGTTGTAACATTAGCTAACGTATTTGGTACAACTGCTGGATCAACAAGAGTATGTTGTTCAGATGGTTCACATGGCAGACAGAAAGGAGATTACGTTTTATTTACATCGGCAGCCGTATTTGGAAGTGATGTGAGTTTAACAGGAAATGTTTATCAGATCACCTCTATAGTAGATACAAATGTATTTACAATATCAATATCAGGAAATGCAGGTGCTACCTCTACTCAGGCAGGATCTGCTACCTTTAACTATTATATTGCTACAGGAACTTCAGTAGCTAGTCAGGGGGTAGGATATGGAGCTTCAGATTATAATGCAGCAGATCCAACGTCTATTGGTCTTTCTAAAATATCGTCAACGTCAGGTAATGCACTTGTTACCGTATCTTGTGCTTCTGCTCATGGTGGTGTTGCTAATGATTTTATAGTATTTCAAAATACATCTATTGATAGTGTTGCTGCTACAATAGGTGGCAATCTTAATTTAACAAAACCAGCAGCAGGTGGTCCACTCTTTACAATCGTATCTGTAAATGGAACACAAGTAATAATAAGTGCAGCAGCTAATGCAAGTGCTAGTGGAGATGTAACATCTAGTTTAAATATGACTGCATTAGTTTATAAACAAACAGGAGGAGGTGGATCTGGTAGAGCTTGGAATGCAGAAGCTTCAGCAGATGCTACAGATCTTGCTCTTGATATTGCACAATGGAGTATGGATAATTGGGATGAAAATGTACTGCTAAATAGGAGAGGAAGTAATATCTACTACTTTATTACTCAAGCCTCAACGTCACCTGTAAGGGCTACTACTGTTACAACCTCTCCTATTAGTGTTAATTCTGTGATTGTGTCTCCCAATGACAGACACGTAATAGCTTTAGGTGCTAATGAATTTAGTCCTACTGCTACAGTAAGTGGTACATTTAATCCTATGTTGGTTCGATGGTCTGATCAAAACAGTCGAACTAATTGGGTTCCTTCTGTTAGTTCTACAGCAGGGGAGGTAGTATTAACAGATGGTACTCGTATTGTAGGTGGTGTAAGATCAAAGAATGCTATTAATATATGGACAGATAATTCACTATGGTTAATGGAGTTTGCTGGTCCACCATTTACATTTAAGTTTCAACAGGCAGGAACTAACTGTGGATTGATTGGTCCACATGCAGGTATAGATTATAATGGTGTAACATATTGGATGGGGTACGATAACTTCTATGCAAATACAGGACAAGTAGAAGTATTGGATTGTACAGTAAGAAGGTTTGTCTTTGATAAATTAAATACATCCTACTATGATAAAGTATATGCAGGAATTAATTCAGAGTTTAAAGAAATTATATGGTTGTTTGTTTCCAATGATGCAACAGAATGTGACAGCTATGTAATCTTTTCTCCTGATGAAGGGTATTGGGTATATGGTGATACCTTCTTTACAACCTTCAAGGATAGAGAAATATTTGGTAATACTATAACTACTGGTGCTACAACAACAGGAAACTTTTTATACAACAATGAACCAGCAGGAGTATTTACAGGAGATGGTGAAACATTAACTTCATTTATTGAGTCTGGTGACTTTGATGTAGATGATGGTAATGCAATTATGTTTATGAATAAGATTATACCTGACTTTGATTTAAGTACAGGTAAGATTAAGTTAGAGTTAATATCTAAACAATATCCAGAAAGTACAGACTCTATAACAAAAGAATTTGATATAACGAATACAACTCAGAAAGTTGATCTTAGAGCCAGAGGAAGGCAAGCAAAGGTAAGGGTATCTTGTGCAGCAAATAATGCAAGTTGGAAGTGGGGATCTATTCGACTAGCTTTACAGGGAGATGGGGGAAGATAATGGCAAGATATCCTACCTTACCAATGAGAATGAGTAATGAAGATCTTATAGATATGTATAAGCAGATACAGAGATGGGGATCAATACTAGTAAACGAACTTGATAGTAGAGATCTGGAAGCACAGAATACACCATCAACAAATATATTTAGAGTCGTAACAATAACAAGTATAGGTAGACCGAAGAAGGGTGACATAGCATATTCAGCTAGTAGTGGTAAGTTTAAAGGGTATGTTAGTCTTGGATCAGAAACATCTTGGCAGGATTTAAATTAATGTATAATATGAAAGAACACTTTGATATAGTTAATAATGAAACCATGTTTGGTGTACATAATAAAGGTATGGTATTGAGAGAAGATATGTACTCTCTTCAACAAAAAATACCAGAACAATTTGGGAATCAGGGAAAAATAGTGTATAATTATAATAACCAAAATAACTTTGATACTCAAGGAGACATTAGTAACTTTACGTCTAGGCAGATGGGGAATCAATATGGATCTTGAGAATATGGGAAGAACTGGACAAGCACTGGCTTTTAGGAATGAAGCTAATAAAAATTCTATGGGAGCTTTAAAAAAAGTTAGAGGACTTGAAGGATTAAATCCTATTCAAATGCGACAACAACAACAACAATCAGTAGCTAATCAAATTGGATCAATGGGTGATGAAGAAAAATCAGATTTAATTAATAAGAGTGTAGAATTAGCAGTTAAAGAAAGTTTACTAGAAAGAGCAGGAATAGGTGAAGATAAGATAAATGCTGCATTACAAGATTTAATGGGAGTAGCTATGCCTTCAACTCCAACTCCAACTCCAAGAACAATAAGGACTGCTCAAGGTGGTTTAATTGGTATGGCTGAAGGTGGTAAGTTTAGTGGTATGGTTCCCGGTCAAGGTCATGGTATGCAAGATAATGTATATATGCCTATTAGAGATAATGGAAGACAAGTAGCAACATTGGCAGTTAGTCCAAAAGAATATGTAGTTGATGCCCATACAATGTCTGCTCTTGGTAATGGGAATGCAAGAGAGGGTGCAAAAGTTATGGATCACGTAGTTAAAAATGTTAGAAGACGAGCTTATGGAACAGACCAACAACCAAATCAAATAAATGGTTTGGCTGCTCTTAGGCCAATGATGGAAAGGGTGTAACAATGGGATTTTTATCTTCATTATTTGGAACAAAACAAAGTAAGACTCCTAGTTCTACTGTTGTTCAGTCAGCAGCTATTCCTAAAGAAATGTCTCCGTTTATAACAGAGATATTAGGAGAAGCTCAAGATATATATCAAACAGAAAAAGAAAGGGGTTACTCTCCTTATGGAGGTCAGACTATAGCTGAGTTGACTCCTGATCAAGAAGCTGCTCTTACAGGTCTTGCTGGTTTAAGAGGAACTACTGCACCATTTTTAGCTCAAGCTGCTGAAGCTGCTCAAGGTGCTGCTGCAAGTTTTACACCCGAAACTGCACAACAGTATATGTCTCCTTATCAGCAAGCAGTTATAGATGTAGAGAAAAGAGAAGCAGATAGAGCTTTTGATAAAGCTAGTCAGGTAAGAGAAGCTCAAGCTGCTGAAGCTGGTGCAGGTAGTATTATGGGAAGTAGAGCAGCTATAGAAGCATCAGAAGCAGCAAGAAATCAACAACAGTTATTATCAGATATTCAAACAAGAGGACAACAAAGAGCTTTTGAATCTGCACAAAAACAATTTGAAACTGAAAGAGCAAGACAGCGTGGCTTTGGTCAGGATATTGCTGGTCTAGGAACTCAGTTATTACAAAGTGATATATCAGAACTTGGAGCGCAAAAGACGGTAGGAGAAGAAAGACAAGCTTTGGCTCAAACAGCTTTAGATGAAGCTTACTATAGATTCTTAGAAGAACAACAATTTCCACAAACAAATCTTGCTCAATATTCAGGAACTGTATATGGTAATCCTTTTGCTAGAACTTTTGATCAAACTAAAACAAGCTTTAGTCCTCAACCTAGTACAGGACAATCACTACTAAGTCTTGGTCTTACAGGTATTGGTCTTGCTGGTGGCTTTGGTGGTGGTGGTAATATCTTTGCACCTAAACCTGCTGCAACTGGTGGATCTGTAGGAGGTTTATCTGGACTTCCTGTAGTAAGAAGGCAACAAGGTTCTATTGGTAACAAGCCTGTTAATAATGATCCAAGTCAATCTGTTTTGTTAAGAGATCTTCAAAGTCTTTGGAATAGAATTTCAAATCCGACTGCTGAAGGTAGAGCAGCTAAAAGAAGAGGTGATATTAAAAGTCCTATTTCTGCTATATATGGAGGATCAGATACTGCTGGCGCAAAACCTAGACTAACAATGATGTCAGAAAGAATGAAATATCCTTTTCAAACAGTAGATGAAAGAGAAAAAAGTATAGCTCTTATATCTGAAGCTGAAAAAGATATTGAAATTCAAAAATCTTTAGCTGGATCTGAGACTAGACCTGATTTAATAGTTGATCCAACAGCAGATGTTCCAGAATTAGTGGAAGGTGGTTTAGAAATTGACGATCTTACAGATGTAGAACTTGCAAAATTTAAAACAGGAAGAGGAACACAAGCTTCTGTTGATTCTGAAACAGGAGGTTATACATATGTAAATGGTCAACTTGTTCCTAAAGATACTACTATAGTTGATAAATCTAAAGGAGCAAGAGGGTCTGAAATAGAAGGGCAAACTCCTACTGATCCATCTAAAAAATTAGATATATCTCCTCTTAAATTAATTTCAGATACTTTAGAAGGTGTAGAAGCTTCTATGGGTGAATCAAAAAAATTAAAAAAACAACTTAGAGATGCACAGAAAGCAGATCAAGGCAGTAAAGAAGGTGCTAGAAATAAAAGAAATGAACTTAATTTTTGGAGAGCTTTTGTTACAGCCGGAGAAGCTGTAGGTAAAGCAGATCCTTCTAAAGGTGTTCTTAATGCTATTGCTCTAGGTGCTGCTGCTGGAGGAAAAGAATATCTTGATAACAGATTAAAAATAATGAAAGAAGCTGAAGGTGATGGTCAAAACGCTATTAATGCTATAAAAACAAATATACTTTTACAAGATTCTGATACTAAATTATTACTGTCGGCTGGTAAAGTAAAAGCAGAGCAGATGAGAGCATTAGCTGCATGGATTAAAAATAGTGGTTTAAAGAAAATGGATTCAAAAACAATGGCTGAATTAATTAAAAATGCTAAAATACAAGCAGGAGGTTATGCAGAAAATAGTCAAGATTATAGAAATGCTTATACTAGAGCTTTAACACTTTCTATTTTAGCGTATGAAAAAACTGATGGTGATCTTTCAAGATCTATTGCTGCTTCCCTAGTTGGACAACCAAAACGTACAAATCTAAACCAAGCTGCTCTTGCAAATAATGCAGAAAATATTAGTAAAAATTATAGAGGTAGAACACTTAGTCCTGCTTTAACAGGCAAACAATAATAATTATAGGTAAAACAAATGGCTAAGTTACAAACAGCAGCCTTTCAATCTCAATCTTTTCAAGATACTCTTGATAAGATGGATCAAGTATTTGCGGATGGTCCTCCACCTACTGAAGAAGAAATTGATATTGCTTCTGAACATTTTGGATATGATCCTACTTCATTTAAAGATGAGTATCGTAACTACTCTAAAGCTTTAGATGCTGGTGAGCAAATAGAGCAAGGTGGAACTTTTCTTGGTAGAATACTGGGAAGAGGTGTAGGAGAACTTGTTGGTGGTCTAGGAAATTTTGGTAAAGATCTTTTTCTTAGTGATAGTATGGCTGAAGATGTTGAAAGAGAGATAGATAATTTAGCTGATATTCTTCCCGAAGATTTAAGAAAAGAAATGATAGAAGTTTTTGATCCTTATCATGGAGAAGGTCTAGCAGGAGGAGCAGAAAATGCTGTAGGACATATTATATCTTATTTAGTTCCTTATACAGGAACAATGAAGACTGCTTCAGGTATATCTAATTTTGCTAAAACAATGCATGGAGCTAGAAGACAAAAAAAATTAGATGAATTTTTAGAAATGGTTGAAAAAATTTCACCACAAAGTAAGAATAAAAGAATAACTTTTCAACCGGGAACTGCACGAAAAGCAGATCCAAAAATAACTCAACCTAAAGGAGATGCTCCTTGGTTAGAACCTATGACTCCAGCTACAGGAACAGCTTTAGTTCCAATAACTCAGTCTGCTAAAAAAGTAGCGGAAGAAGTTCCAAAAGTTTTAAGTAGATCTGAAAGATTTGGAAAAAGATTAGGAACAGGATTAAAACATGGTACTGGTTTTGCTGTTGGTGCTACAATGGTAGAAGATCCAGAAGAAAATCTTGTTAATATTCTTGTAGAAACATTTCCAGAAGCTATGGATTTTATTGAACCACTTGCTGTTAATCCTGATGATTCTAAAGCTAGACAGTATGGTCAAGCCTTTCTTAATAATATGCTTGCAGTCCCTGCTTTTGAAGCAGTTTTTGCTCCTTTCTATTTAAGAGCAGGTAAACCCGGTATAGAAGCAATAGCAAGTGCTGCTAATAGAATGGATAAGTCTTCTATATTATCAGATGATGTGCCTGTAGTAGGCTTACTAGAAAGATTAAGAATACCTTTAAGAAATTGGTCTTCTACTAAAGGAACAGATGCGGATACTTTAGCTCTTACTATAAGAAGAGATGGAGCAGGAAGAGAAGCAGTAACACTTACTGAAAGTATTGGTCAAAGTCTTAAACAAGCAATGAAATCTACTTATGGTTCTAAAGCTAATGATCCAAAAGTATTAGAGACTATAAATGATGCTTTAGCTGGAGCTACAAAAGAAAATTCTGATGTAAAAATAATGGATGATTTAATTGGAAATGCTGAGACTAAAGAAGTAGGATTACTTGTAAAAGAAATGAGAGATTCAATAGATAATTTATCTAATATAGTAGGATCAAGATTAAGAACAGGTAAAATGAAAGCTAAAATAGATAAAAATCTTGGAACTTATATTAATAGATCTTACAGAGCTTTTGATGATTCATCATGGAGAGGATTAGATAGTCTTAAAAAAAAGGTAGGAGAAGAAAAATTTAATAAGATTAAATCAGATGCAGAAACTTACTTAAGAGAACAAGTAGGAATTGCAAATAAAGATATGGAACCAGTATTAAAATATATAGCAGCAGGAATGAAACCAACTGAAGCTACTAAACTTGTTACAAAAAAGAATTGGGTAGGTGAAAATCCTGATCAATTTGTAAGTAGATTAGCTGAATTTGCTAGAGGTTCTACAAAACCATTTTCAAAAAGAAAGTATCAACCTCCTGAGTTGAGAGCTTTATGGGGAGAATATAAAGATCCATATAAAAACTTTGGAAAAACTTTTGAAAAACTTTCTGTTCTTAAAGCAGAACAAGACTATCTAAATGAAATGAAAAGGGTTCTTACAAGAAAAAGAGTAGATAGGGCTGGTAGAGAAGTTGCTCCTTTAGCTACTAAAGGAACTTTAAATCCTAAACAAGTTACAGAAGCAGGTGATCCTGTTTATATATCTCCTAGCGATGATTTATTTGATTTAGGTAAAGCAATAGATGATAGAATAGGTTTGTCTGGTAGAGAAGCTGTAAAGAGTTTTGATAATCCTTTAAGAGGTTTATTTGTTGATAAGGCATATGAAGATATTATTAAAAATGGTTTAGATTTAGCTGCCCCTAGTGCGCCTTGGATTAGACATTGGATTAAAATGAAGGCTACTTCTCAAATAATGAAAACTGTTGCTTCTCCTGCTACCCATGGTAGAAATGTAATGGGTAATAATGTTATGATGGTTGCTAATGGTTTTCTTCCTTATGGTAGAGGACAAGCTGCATTTTTAAGTAAAAGAATACTTGGAAAAAATGATAGAGAATTTGCTAAAGAGATTGGAGAATTACAAAGACTTGGTGTAATTGATAGTGATGTTAGGGCTGAAACTGTAAGAGCTAGTTTAAAAGATATGGTTAAAGATGGTTATGATAATACAGTTACAAGAATAATGGATAAGGCTACACTTGGTATTCCAAAAACAATAGCTAAAAAAACTATGCAACTCTATAGAGATGAGGATAATATGTTTAAGCTTGTTCATTTTAATAAGACAAAAGATTATTTAGAAAAGGCTTATAAAAATGAATTAAAAAGTGGTTCAATGAGTAGAGATCGGCTTATGGAATTAGCTGCTGAACGTACTCGTAATTTAATGCCTAACTATAACTTAGTTAATAAAAGATTAAAACAATTAAGAAGAGCGCCTATAGGAGATTTTCTATCTTTTCCTGCTGAAATGATTAGAACAACTCTTAATCTTGGTAAATATACTCTTCGTGATATTAAGTCAGGTAATCCTGTATTAATGAGACAAGGTTTTAAAAGATTAGGGGGAATGACTGTAGCCGGACTTGGAGGAGATATAGCTGTTAGACAATCAATGAATCTTTTTGGAATAACACCAGAACAAGATAAAGCTATTGATGAGGCTGGTCCTTCATATAATAAAAATGTTCCTAGAGTTTACTTAAGTCCTATTAATAGAGATAAAAATAATAGGCTTGGTGTAGATTTTATTAATCTTGGTCCTATTGATCCTTATGACTATATTAAATATATAGCTAGAGCTACATCTGAAGCAGCTTTATCTGAAGAAGAACCTGATTGGGGAGTATTAGGTTTAGGTTTATGGGATAAAGCTATGGGTCCGTTTGTTGGTCCTTCAATGATAACAGAATCTGCATTAAAATTAGCTAATAAAGATTTTGATCCTCTTCAACCCGGTATATGGGAACAAGCTTTACTTACAACTGTTGGTCCTTTTGAACCGGGATTTGTTCCTCTTCTTAGTAAGCGTTTACAATATGAAAGAAGTTTAAAAGAAAGACAGGAATTTGGATTAGGAGCAGTAGGTAAATATGGTAATACTTTAACAGAAGATCAAGTAGCATTATGGCCTAACTTAGCTGGATTACAAACTCAAAGACTTGATTTAGCAACAGCATTAGGTAAAAAATTACCTGCTTTAGCGAGACAAGTTCAAGGAAGTAGAAAAGCTTTTAAAGATTCTCCTGCTTATAAAGATCAAACAAAAAACTTACCTGAAGATTTATTGGAAGCTTATCTATCTTCACAAGATATAAAAGTAAGAGAGTATAAAAGATTAAAAAAAGCAGCAGATGCTTTTAATATATTAACTGATGGTGATCCTCTTAGTCCTTCTTCAGAAGATTATTTTAGAGGAATTACTCAAGATGGTAAATATAAAGTTAATAATGCGATTCAAAAAATTATACAAAATGCATGGGATAATAGATTTATGCCAGATATTTTAACAGATGAAGATTTTAGATTTTTAAGAAATACAGGTAAAACTGTTCCTATACAAGATATAGAAGAACTATATAGATTATATGAAAGTACTAAAATTAAAGGTGACTAATGCTTGAACTAGGCCCAAGAGAACTTGTTACACTAGGTACTGTACTAGCAGGACTTGCTGCTACCTATGGAGTTCTTAAGACTACCATACGTGGTATGATTACTCAGATGGAAGAGATGAAAGCTGAAGTTAATAAGCTTAATACTCGACTTGATAAAGTAGAAGCTAAACAAGCAGTAGCTATCAGCAGTATAGATACAATGTCAAATGATATACTGTCTCCTCAAATACTTAAGGAACAAAGTGAAAGAGATGGAGCTATAGCAACTCGTCTAAAAGATTTAGAGAGAGATGTTGATAGACTTTATCATATGCACAATGGAGTGCATCCAACAACAATAAAAAGGAAAAAAGAATAATGTGGGATTTTTTCTCAATAGACGAATTAAAGTGTAGTGGTACAGACGAATGTGAAATGGACGAAGAGTTTATGGAAAAGCTTGTAGCACTCAGAAAAGAATTTAATGAGCCTATGATTATAAGTTCGGGATACAGGAGTATAGCTTATAATACTACAATAAGTGGGGCATCTAACTCACCTCACCTATATGGTAAAGCAGTTGATGTAGTGGTCAGTGGTAAGGCAGCTTATAGACTAATGAGATTAGCTATACAACATGGCTTCACTGGTATAGGTGTGTCTCAGAGAGGGCCACATGAGAGAAGGTTTATTCATATAGATACTATGGAGAATAGTGACGTACATCCTAGACCTTGGGTGTGGAGTTATAAGTAGGTGGCTGTTGCTCCTATTATAAAAGAACTTACTAAAGTTCTAGCTAAAAATATTAACAAACCTTCTGGTAAAGGAGGACTATCTAGTTTAGGTGAACCTACTAAATCTCCTCTTAGAAAAATCTTTGATGAATCTCCAGCTTCTAAACTAGAAGAAATACCACCTCAAATAGATAAAACAGGACTAACAGGATATCATGGAACTATTCGTGGAGAAAGAGTAGGAGAAGATTTTTTTGATATATCTCAAGCACATCCTTTAGATCAATTTTTAGGAGAAGGTCATTACTTTACTGTAAATCCTAAAGTAGCAGAACGATATGCAAATATAAGAGCATCAGAAAAAGTTGGCTTTGAACCATTACTTAGAGGAAAGGGGGATACCAGATATCGTTCAAAAGATCTAGATACGTATACAACTACAGGTAATCTTTTAAAAGGTATAGATGAGAAAGGTGAACCTTTTTCTGCTGGACAGACTGTAGCACGTTTTGATATGGGTGACTTAACTAAACCTTATATAGTAAAAAATAATAAAGATAGATTATATGTTAAAGATAATATAGATAAGATAAAAGAAGAAGGATATGATTCTATTGTCTTTAGAGATTTTGGAGATAACTCTCAACAGATACTTGTTTTTCCTGAACATATAAAGAAAGTAAAATCTCGAGGTAAGAACTAATGGCTCAACAAAAAGTATTTGTCTATACTATACCTACCAAGAAACGTACCAGCATAGGAACAAGTCCTCTATCTAAACCTAAGAATAAGCATAAAAGACGTAGCTTCAAGAAATATAGGGGTCAAGGAAGGTAAATGCTCTGTACGGCATTTTAAGCCTCATACAGAAGCATCTACTTCTTTCTGGTGGGGTAGGTCCAGAGACTCCTTAGATGGCCCCTCAGTGACGCTCTCTGGCTCTGTTTCCTCTTCAAAGTCTGTGAAATCACACTTAGATAGTAGATTATGCACTTTATCCTCACCTAAAACATTAAGACAACCTATAATTGCTGTCTCCAATGTTTCTTCATCCATACTATAATTAAGATCTGAATTTGCCCCTCGTATTCTAGATAATAATTCGAGTGCTTTGATTGCACTATTGGTATGTCCGTTTGCTTTTGCAAATGCATATTGATTTTCTATCTCTTCAATAACATCTACATCTGTTTCAAGTTCTTGTTCAAGTTGAGTGATACGTTCTACAACTTCATCAGACTGTAGTAATCTATATCCTTGATTGTTAGCAGATGCTGCTGCATAACCTGCTGCCTTTGCAGCTTCAGTAGCATTACGATGAAGAACATAAGCTTGAGCAAACTTCTCTTGTTTATCATTTAACATAGTAGGATACCATTCCATCAACAAGTAAAGCAAACGATACTGCATTAATAATAAGTAATGCTCTATCATTCCAGAACATTGCAACTATAAACCAACCAAGCATACCAATAGCATGGAAGACAAGATTGTATGGGTAGATATTATTACTTGTCAGTATTACAGCAACAACAAGTATAATAGAAGCTACCCATTTTATATACCAATCTATAGTATGAGTTGGAGTTTGTTTAGTTAATTTATTTTCAGTCATGAAGTTATACACTTTCCACAAAGAATATCAATAATAAT
>VTLG01017044.1_pt1 | contig 12940 bp, 13 predicted proteins | sample 4694571 | NCBI WGS metagenome assembly VTLG01 (sample SAMN12604809, study PRJNA352737) | marine metagenome | biome: ENVO:00000447; feature: ENVO:00000209|ENVO:00000569|ENVO:01000036; material: ENVO:00002151; isolation source: viral sequences binned using virsorter ... | reverse complement strand
ATATCGCCACCATCAGCAAATCTTTGAGTACCACTTAACGGTAATATTCTTTTTGCACCACCACCTAAAGGTAATACTAATTCCGGACCGGCTTCACCTATTAATGCTCGGGTAGGACGAGTAACAATACCACCTTTGGCGAGTTTAGTTTCACCCCATTTAGTCGGATCTCTACCTAAACTTTTTTCAAGCTCGTTTATACGTGTCTGTACCTCTCCCTTGGTACCTGCTTGGAAAAGGCCCGTATCATATTGCATACCTTGAGTAAGTGTTGCTTTTGTTGGACCTTCGGCCAGTGCCTCTTGTAAGTCTCGCAATTCTTTCATTGCGGCCGCTTTTTCCGTATCCGGAAGTAAGACATCTAACCACGGAGAATCGGCTATAAATTGAGCATATGCGTCACCCAACCCATTTGCTATTGCATCTCCAAGCCAAGCGCCAATATCTGCAAAAATTGGTTTTAATCTTTCACCTAACGCCTTAAAGGCGTTCTCAAATTTATCACTACCTTCTTCTCCCTCAATCTCATCCGCTAAATTGGCCATATTCAATTTTGATTTAAGCCAAGTGCTAAAACCTTCTATTGTAGCTCGTAAACCACCTTTTTCATTACTTTCAAAGTTAAATAACTTACTTATTTCAGTAGTAATGTCATTAAACACACCAGAGGCAATATATTGTAATCTTTGAAGAATAGTTTGACTTTGTTGAATTGTTTCATTCATTGCATTGTCCAAATTAGCCTCTTGACGGCGAGCATCTATTCTTGCTTTTACTTCTTTATTAATTTTTTGATTACCTTTCATTTCAGCTATCAATTGTTTATGTCTGAGCTTGGCATACTTCTCGGCATCTTCTCTACCTTCAGCCTCAATATTTGCTTGCTCTCTTGCTGCATCTACAATTTCATTCCATGATTGCATGGAATCTGCTAATTCTTTACTAACTCCTTCATATGTTTCTCGTTGTTTCAAAACTCTTACAAGCGCTTCTTCACTCATCCCTATCATTTGAGACATTGCTTTTAAATCACTACGGCGTAAAAGCGCCCCTCTTTCATTAATCAAATTACCTTCTTTATCCAAAGATAATTGTTTATTCATAGCCCCTAAGACCATATTATTTAAATCTTCAATTTTACCAGGTTGATCAGCGAGATTCCATAATGTAAACGGATTCATCTTAGCAAAATCACCACCTAATCTTTGAGCGACTTTACCAATATTTTCACCGATAACTTGAGGGTCCATAAAAGCATCGGCTGTCTTTACCAATTCTGACGCATTAACGCCAGCAACAGCGGCTTCAATAGCCATCGCCTTGAAAGATTCAACAGACCGACTATTCTGTATAGATATGTCTTTTGCAATAGTGGCTACATTTCTCATAACTAAAGAAACATTAGTGCCAGCCATTACTGCATCTTTTCTCATAGTCTCTACAAATTCGCGAGCATCAACATTTATTCTAGTAAGAGATTCTATCATTTGGCCGGTTTCAGTGGCGGCCATTCCAAAAGCTTGTTGCATTTGTAAGCTTAACTCTACAATATCGCCTGTAACCCTTGACATTTGACCAAAATGTTGTGATAAATTAACAACCTCTGTACCTACTTGTTCCATATTTACACCCATGTAGGACATTTTAGTTGAAATATCGTTTACAATTTTCTGAGTTGGCGCTAAACCATCACGTAAGCGACCAGTACCTTTAACTAACTTAGCCATTGATCCATCAATCTTCAACATTCCATCTACAAGAAATTTTATAGCCACAACCGCTGCGCCGAGAAGACCAGCCTTACCGGCACCCTTAAGTATACTCATACCCTTACCCAACCCCTTCTTGGCCATATCTCCCATGTTCTTATTGAACATTTTCATACTTTTAATGGATTCGGTGAGTTGTTTAAGGTGGGTTTTTTCCATCTTTTCTATTTTTGCTTTGAAACGCTTTTCTTGATCTAACCTTTTCATTTCGGCACGGGCTTGTATCTTTTTGAGCGCATCCTGGCTCCCCAACCCCATACTAGAAGCATCTAGTGCCTCTAGAAAACGATCTAAACCTTCACTTACGCCAGAAAGTTGATTACTGATATCGCCGTTTGCCATCTATATTACTTTCTATTCTTCTTCATTTGACGAAGTACATCATCAAGTGTCATGCCTTTTGCATTTAATTGTTGTTGAAGTTTTTTATTCTTCTTTATTTCCTTTTCAATTTTCTTCAACTCATCTTTATTTCTTTTATCCGCAACTGTTGTCTTATCATTAGACTTGTTACGAAAAAAATCAATAGCAGAATGAATACCAAGACCCGCTAACACGTTCTTGGCTAAACTACCTAAACTCATTCCACCTTCTTTTTCAGCAAAAGGATCTTTTATTTGTGCGCCTGCGGGTAATGCCATATCAATTCTCCATATAGAATTTTACATAAATAAATATCCCCTTATAATAAAAAATTAATAAGGGGATACTCATTAACGTCCAACATCTCTTGCCCTAGTTACTCTTGAACGAGATGGTTGAGGCATAACTGCTGGTTGCATATTTTTTTTGTTCTCTTCTTCGTTTATTTCACTTATTTTATCCAGCCACCACTTTCTCCGAAATACAGGCATATTATACGCCTCTGTAAAGCTTAAGTGACCATAATAAACACAATAGAAACATTCTTCAAAAATATAATCCTTATGATTATGACTCAGGCCAAAAGAAACCTACCGTAATCGGTATTTCCACCTCCCCACTGTGCCCACATAGGGGGCATTTAAAATCTTGGTTCATATCCACATCGGGTTCCAATTCTTCAAGGTACTTACGAAAAGCTCTTGAATCTCTAACGCTCATATTATCAACAAATTGATTAATAAGAGCTTTATTAGCATCGCCATTAACAGAAATAATTTGATGCTTGAGTTTGGTTGTAATGTTCTTTTCAAATGGAGAATTTGTAGCTTTCTTTAACTTGTCTGATTCTTCTGTAATAGCGTTATCTTCAGCACTATTAAGTAATTTAAAATCAATTTGGATTCCCGAAGGCATTGCAAATGAAAATCTATTTTCTCCCTCACTTGCTGGCTCTACATCCAAAAATCTCATTTTCAATTGACTTAAATCAAATTCATGTTTAATGTTTTCTCCACAATCGGGACAATCAATATCTACCGGATATTCTGGACCGTAGCCTGTAATTCTTAAATACGTAAGAATAGCATTCTTATCACCTGAGATAAGCTCTTCAGTGTTAATAGCCTTATTCAGAATGACATTGTTAAGCATAGCATCTATAGCCTTACCACTTCTTAACAGAGAGCGAGATGTTAAAATATCCTCGTCAGCAGCAGTAAGGTGCCTTACTTCAATGTCTTCTAAATTATGTAATGGTGATCCAGCTGGATATATTTTACCCTTAGAAGGTAGCATCACAAAATCCCTAGGTACAGAAAAACCCGCCATTTGATCATATTCAGTAGCCCTATCAGATGCAATTTTTCTTGCATACTCTTCGGGTTCTTTATTGATCTCAGACGGGTTTATCTCTGTTGAAGACTTATCGTCTTCAAATTCTACAGTACTAGCTTTGCTTTCACTCATACCAAAAAACTCCTTCTTGTATAGTTACAAGAAATTTTAATAAACAATAAACTATAAATAAACTATAAGTATTAGTATCTCAGAATGCATTCATCGGGACGAACCGTAATAGAAATTTCTACCGGCTCACCACTCGCATAATCCAAACCACCAAAATCAGCATCAGTAATGAAAGCGCCCTTGATATCCCACTGCTCAACAGTAACGCCAACAGGGTCCATCAAATTAAGGGAAAAATCCTTCTTATAAAAAGCAGCATATCCATCACGACCAGAAATTGTTTCGTGAGCCAAGCGCGCCCATTCCATCACCTTCTGCGAAGCCGAAGGAGCAATAGGATCGTGAAGCGTCATCGCTACCGTACCCCATTCAAACTTACCAGCCAAGTATCTTCTACTATTAATATAATCAACAGTAACAGATTCTTGAGTAAATGTTGGACGAGCGAAAGTCTTTGCAGTAAACTGAGGAATAACATCTTCAGCAAACTGAAAGAACCATCTATTTTGTCTCTTTGGTTCAAATGTATCCGCAAGCATCTGATTTACGGGTCTAACATCTGCCATTTTCAATCTCCAAAATGTTCTTAGAAATAAGTGTTCCTAAGATAAATATGTGTAGGGAAGAAATTTTGTTTTCCTCCCCACACTTAATTTAATTACTCGCTAAACGATGCGCCTTGCGGTGTCAGTGTAAAGTCAAAGATAACAATTTCAGCAACCGTAGTCGGCTTGAGGAAAATCTTACCCTTGATAACATTTCTATCCACTAAGTCAGCACCTTCAGCAATAGAAGCTCTAAACTCGTTAATACCATTGGCCGCTTGAACCGAACCAAGATAGTTATTAACCATGTTTAACAATGCAGTTCTTGTAGCCGCATTGTTCTGCTCAAAGACAAAATTACGAGACATTCTAGAAATTGTCTTTCTAACTGCCAACATCATTCTGCGAACATTCACTCTATCCAATACAGATTGCTTCTTCTGTAGCGTCTTCTGACCAAAGATTACAATACCTTGACCGGGGAAGGTAGCGATAGGATTAACGCCAGGAGTATTGTTATAAAGTTCGTCACGCTGTGTCTGTGTTAATCTTCTTCTAACTTCCAACACTCTTTCCAAACCACCACGATTAAAGCCAGCCGGTGCGAACCAAGGTTGACCAACTCTATCATTGAAGGCATAGGCACCCATGATTTCTACCGAAGGCGGTACCCAAACAAGGCGATTGTTTTCACTATCATTAATTCTAACCCACGGATAATAAGTAGCACCGTAACTAGAGTCAAACTTACCAGCTTGATCTTGAGCGTTACTAACCGACAAGCCCAAACCAGAACCAGTCGCAGTAGAATTAGCTAAGTCAACCAATAAGAAAGAATCAGCGCGGGATTCAACCATGTTAAGGAAGTTATTAATCGGTGTGCCAGCGCCGGATGAAGTAATGCCAGGAACGGCCAACAGATTAAATTCCACTTCTTCGGGATTAGCTAATGTCTTTCTTGCTACATCAAAGTCACCCGAAACAGTACCCGTATCTTGAATGGTTAACATATTGCTACGAGGATCATATCCATCCCAACCACCAAACACAGGAGCAACAAACTTCAATGCTAGGTTATCTTCCAAACCTTGACAACGGCGTGTAGAAGAATTAACAAAGTTACCAGAGTTAGAGCTAACCATGTTAACAACTGTAAAATCTGCAGGTGTGACAGGTGTATCATCTTCTACATTGTCACCCGTAACACCCAATTCACCAGTAGTGGAGAGGAATAAAATACCAGGATCAGCAGTAGTACTACCTGAAGCCGAAGTAACCGTCTTCTTAAGTCTATCACCAACACCAGGCGAAGCAAAGTTAATACCCATAACTTGAACCTTATCCACAACACCGTCACGAACTTGGTTAGTTACCGTAGGTAAGGCAGCAACAGTAGCGGTCAAACCACCAGGAGCACTATTACTACTAGAGCCACCACCAGCAGCGGGGCCACTCGCAGGACCACCTGTTTGAGCCAGAATAGATCCAACACCTCTAAAACCACCTGGTCTTGAATCTCTTGGATAGCCACCTGTATTCATTTCAATTCTTACCAACTTAGACTTATTAGGATAGTCACCATCAAAAAGCAATTCGGGCGGATCTTGTGTAAGGTCATAAGACACTCTACGATCACCAATTGCTCTTGCAATGTAGTTAGGATCATCGGGATTAAGATTTATATTAGCATACGATTCCAAAATCTCCGGACGGCGATCATCGTCATTCGCATTACGAATACTTAATGTAAATTGAGGATAGGACGAAACCGAAGTTTCAACATTAGAGATTTGAAATTTAATAGAATTATTTTCAATTTGACCATGAGAACGTGTGTGGAATCTAAACAAGTTCTGTACAGCACCTTGAGCGTTTTGCGAAACAAACCACGGCGATTGAGCAGCAGCGAAACCACCAGTAACGTCATCAAACTCATCACCATTAGCAGTAATAGAGGCGTGATCTAACGTAACGCCAGCAGCAGCCGAACCAGCACTTACCGTACCGTTAATATTACCCACATCATAATCAAACACCGAATCCACATATAAGTCAGTAAGCTTCTCACCTGTATGAGAGCCTTGAGGATCGGTACCCATCACCTTCTTAATGTAACTACCACTAGCTTCATCCATCGACAAGCCAGTAACAATCGTGCCATCAGAAGACAACGAGAAATTGGTGGGCGAACCACTCAGCAGAATGTCACCATCACCAGACGTTCTCTTTCTAACTGTACCTAAAACAGTACAACCACCCGAAACCGCCGAGATCGAATACCCCGACATTTTGGGAAACGAAAGAAAACCAATCGTACCAGCAGCAACAGCACCCCTACCTAAAACTCTCGTCACACTAAGTGTCGAAGAATTTCTAAGGTAGGAGTTCGCTGCATATGGCATATAAAATTCGGGATTTAATCCACCAAACCTATCTCTAAACTGACCAAAGGAATTAACTGTAGTAGGTAGGTATGCCGGACCCTTCTTGGTATACCCAACCAACGCAGCACCAATAGCAGCAGCACCGGGCGGTGGACTAAAAGTATCATCAATTTCCTGTGTATATACACCAGGAGACACAAATACTTCAGCCATTTATTTTCTCCATAAAAAGTTAAAGAAAGTATTTTATTTAGTTTTTATTTTTTTCTTCGTCAAACAATAAAGCAAAGGCTATATACAATAGTGTGTATGCTCTTGTAGCGAAGTTTTCTTATAGCAAATACGACAGAACCTAAAAACTTCATAATAAATATGACTTTATTATTCCAAAAACACTGTTCTCAAACTATTTATAAAGACTTATAGTGTCACAGCTTCAGCCTCTATAGTTTCAGTTTCCGTTGGTACCTCAATATCTTGCGACACATTTCCTTCACCTACTTGAGCGGCACTCGCATCTTCCGTAAGAGATTCAATCAAAGCATTAGCATACTGTAAAGCGCCTTGGTTAGAAGCTAGGGTAGCCTTACATTGTTCCAACTGATCTTCTAGTGTGGCCTTTTGAGCCACCAAATTACTGACCGTCTGCTGCAATTGACCTTGCTGTTCTTGAATCTGTTCTAAACTAATTGAATCTGCCATTTAATCTTCTCCTTTTTTGTTGTATAAATTCCATCGGTATCCGATAGTATTCAGTTTTATATTTTTCATAACCAGCTTTAAAAGCTTCGTATGATTCTTCTAACTTACCAATAAACTCCGCAGATATTCCAACATAATAATAACTTTGATACTCTTCGGGATATCTGCGCAATCTATCTTTAGCTAACTCATAATAATAAGGGGCTTTATCTTTCATATTCAACTTGCCCCAATGATGTATAACAATATTTGACTTTACATATCTTAAATTCGCTCTTTTTAATGATTCATATATAGTTTCGTGAGTGTTGTACTGAAAAAACACTCTTGGATCGTTTCTAAACAGCCGAATACATCTATCATCAACTGCATTAGTGTAGTTCTTATAGTTTTCTACCTTTTTAACCCCAAATTCTACCCTTTTTTCGGGTAAATAACCTCTTTGAGAGACTTCGTAAGCCCATACATCATCTCGTAAATTAACAGCTTTTTCCACCCTTTTTAGGTTAATTTTGTCTATTTCCTCGTCAGAATCCAACCTTAAGACCCATTTTGACCTACATATTCTTAATCCGGCGTTTAAAGGTGTAGAGTAATCGTCATGCCAAGGAAAATAAAGTATTTTACATTTACCAGACTCTTTTACTCTCTTATCGCCGGTTACAACAATTATTTTTTCTTCACATATACTCTCTACAGCTTTAATAATGTTTTTAGCACTATTAAACTCATCTTTAATCATTAACAATAGTGCGATGGACATACAAGGTATCCTTACATTCTTCTATAGATGTTTTTGCATTCTTATATTCAGCGTCAGCCTTATCAACATCAACCACATCAATAGTACCTAATTGCTCAGTAGAGAGATGAGCCACAATATCTGCATATATCAAAGCTGGTAAATCAGCATCATCATGTTTTACAAGATAAGATACAAACCCAGCCAAAAATGTATCACCGGCTCCAATCGCATCTATACAGTCTTCATTTTTATCCTTAGTAAAAACAACAGTAGTTTTACTATCTTTTAAGTAAGCAGTAAACCCTTCTTCTCCTTGAGTAATAATAACATTAGAGTTATTCATTTGAGAAATTTTTTCAGCCGTATCTTTAGAAAAATTATCCACACACTCTTTCGCTGTTTTTAAATTTATCTTTAGCCAATCTATTCCTTCATGTTCTGGATAAACATGATTAGTATCCACTAAAACCTTAACACCTTCAATGTCACGGCACTTACTTATAATGTTAGCAATGTCATCATAATTCAAAGTGCCTTTATGATAATCAGAAATGATTACAAAATCGTTTGGCTCAATAAAGTTTATAAATTTTTCTATAATAGATTTATCGTGACTTATAGAATCATGCCTATCTTCTCGCAGAATAAATAATTTATCTTTCATATAATATCTTATTTTGGTTGGAAGCTTGTATTCTCCTGGCTCATCAAAACAACGAGCATGAAAAAAGTTTATTTCTTTTTGACACAAAGATTCCAAATTACGACCCAGATTACCGGCCCCACCATCAACATCCACTTGCTTCTCACACTCTACCACAAGTGCAACATTGTTAGCGGGGTCGGATCTGAGTGGTTTAAAAAACCTATAGCGATCAACCATCAAATCGCCAATTACAAGTATTCTACTCATTTACTTATTAGTATCAATACTTTCTTTACGGTACTCGGTCAACAACTTCTTAATCTCCGTTGCTGCCTTACGAGCGCGAAGACCAGCGGCCTTATTTCCACTCGCATTCTTGTCGTGATTAGCCTTAAACTCTTCAACTGCTTCCACGATTTGATCATAAGTAGCTTCCATAATTACACCTCCTTTGAATTAACTTTCTTTTTTGTGTTTGTGATTATCTCTCCCTTTTTAGTTTTCATTAGCTGATCAGATACAAAGAGAGCAGCACCCGCAGCCAACTCATCATCGTTATGAGGTTGAGTAAAATATGTCTTCTCATCTTGTAACTCAGTTACAATATTATCAAACATAGTAACCTTGCCACCAATAGCAATATTACCCCCTAAATCCTTAATCTTTTCTATGTAGTTTCTTAACGAACCATCAACTACACTCCATACATTAGCCGCTATTGAAGCTCGTTTAGAGTGTGTTTCAGTATCGTTTTTATTCATCCACGCATCGTCTATATCTCCTTCTCCACTCAGCGGCGGAAAATATCCAAACTTCTCTGGAACATTATTAATTCCATTTAAAACCATTAAAGCTGTGCCTTGATCCCCATGAAAAATGTTTCCCATCTGTACATTTTGTGGCCAAATCCAATTTGACACATCTAGTGTATCACCATTATGTTCGTTAGCTAACTCTCTTAACGCATTCATATTTTCTATCGCCGGATACATACCCAATACATCAGTAAAGCCTGTGTATATATTCAAAGCTGCGAATGTTTGATCTCTTCTCCAAGTCCTAAATGCTTTATCTTCATCTTGCATCCAATAGATACAATTATTGGCACCAAAACCATCATGGGTGTCAATACAAACTGCCATACACTCAGTAAAAGGTGAAGTCAAATAAGCATAAGCACAATGAGAAAAGAAATGATCTACTATCATACACTGTACGGTTTGGTTATCAATGTTAAGAGTATAAGTGCCTTGAGCAACCATAGAATTATTTCTATAAAAATTAACAAAATCTTCCATAGAATACTCTATGCCATTTTCTTTAGTAATAGAAAACTTTTCTTCATTCTTATCCCAACATTCAGTACCTTCACTATCTCTATCACTAAACCAATTAACTACAGCAGCTAGGTCAATATCTTTTAATCTTAACTTAGCATCATCCAACGCATCTTTAATGGCTTTTTTTGTAATGCCTCGTTCTAAATTTTCACCAGTCTTAGCTTGACCTACAATTTTACCATTACTAACAACACAAACGCCACCATTATATCCACAGTGTAATCCAAGTATATTCATATTAACCCTTTTTTCTTTAGATAAGTTTCTTGCGCTATTTTTTCTCTTTCATTATGAACGTCCCATTGTGTTTGGTTACGAAACCATTGACGCTCAGCTCTAGGGTTCGGGTCGTGATAACCTTCATCCGGAGTTGCAGGCATTCTACCCATTTTTAATGAATTATATCTGCCATATAAACATTTCTTATTATCCAGCTCGTAATGTTCTTCCACTAAACCACTTTTTTCAAAGTTCCAATCAAAGTTTGCACGATGTTTATTTTGCATCGTATAAAGATCTAATCCATCATCTGCTCGCTCACCATAACCTTCACGATAAGTGTATTGGCCAATGTGAAAAATAGTAACCGAATCACTTACACCAATTTTCCATCCCTTACGATTACAGATGATGCTACAATAATCATCAAAACCATAACTTGGTGATCTCCACCATGTAGGAAATTGTTGAATTTCTTCTACCAATCTACGATGAATAAAGGGGCAAACAAAATCAATCCAAGGAACCACTCTCGGCTCTTTCTTATACCAACAATGCATAATAGGCCAAAAGTTTTGACCAGCGTTTCCTTCTATGTTACAAGGAGAGGCCATCGTAAAATTATTCTCTTCTGCTATTGTAACCATAGTTTCTACAAACTTATAGCCATGTAGAAAAATATCATTGTTACTAAAAACTAAATATTCATACTCGGGGCGATCCAACATATACTTAAACGCCCATTGAATCGCTCCATTAAAATAAACATTCTTTTTAAATGAATGAGTAGTGTGTATACTGCGTTCTGCCACCTTACTACCATTATCAATCAATAATAAATCAAAATTATCTTGCTCTTGATAATACTTTAACTCTTCATAATAGATAGTAGATATACCGCCAGCATTATGATTAAGTATGATATATAAAGTCTTAGGTACATTACTCATAAAACAATTTCATTTTCTTTTTTAACACCAACAAACTTTGTTTCTACTTTTTCTATTGCCTTTATTACATGCGATACTTCTATTGACTTCATACACTTATATCCCCTATCACAGATATAATTTTGCCCAGTGGGCTGAGTATCCCACATATTCGGTCGCCAACATGGTTGTATATCGCACACATTATCATTATATAAATGTAAATGTGGGCATTTGTGATGTACCCAACTCCAACCCCATACATAAGGAGAAACACTTCCCCACAAAACTACGCCAGGCTTTTTAATACTTGCTGCAAGGTGAGGAAGATAATTATCAATACTAAGAAACATTCGGCATCGTTCATGTTGTAAAAGCTGTAATACAGGATTAAGGTTTTGAACCTTAACACCTACTACATCGGGTATTTCGGGATTGTGTTCATTAGCATATACTTGAATAAAGTTATATTTGTGTTTGAGCCTTTGTACTAACTCAGCCCATCTTTCTATACTCCAAACTTTATGAAACCGATAATTAACTGGAGACATATAATCTTGAGCATTTAAATCAGTACCTAAGTGTAAAACAATATAAGGTTTATTTTGAGTATTAGCAAAATTGTTTATTTGTTGTTCTCGCTGAGATACTTCCAACATTGGAGTACCACCGTCATATTCTAAATCTTGCATACCATCTGCATAATGATATCCAATAAAACTTTTTTTACTTTTAGTTTTCTTGTGGTTGTGAATTGTTTTTGTTAATCCAAAACCATATTCAATATGATAAGCTCTTTCCCAGTTATTATTTAAGAGTTCCCATAGCCAATTTTGATTTTGTTTATAACTATCACGCCAATTATCTACCCAAATGGGATGCTCTTTATTTCCATTTTGTAGTGTTAATAAGCCAGGATGATGAGGATAAGAATTTGGCACCTCTGGAGCCTTCACAGAAAGAACATTTTGATTTTTTAAAACTTGGGCTGCCATTTCTCCTATCAAACTATTATCTACTACAAGAATAGGATAATCATTTCTATCTTGTTTTCTTTTAGTTATTAGAGAACGGATAAAGCACGTTTGAATAACTCTTGCTCCCAAACCACCAGCAAGATTAAGAATATAATATTTATTTTTAATATCTAAAGTTTGTTCTGCTTGATTCATAACACTTCCAAAAGAAAAAAGTTGTAGAGTTTAACACACTCATACAACTTTAATCAAAAAAACCCTTCTTATAAACTATTATGTAAGGTTTTTGTTATTCTGCCGGAAAAGATTTAGCGTATTCAGTTTCCATGTCAGCCGGATCTAACGCTTTTATGGCTTCCTTCTTTTGTTCCTTATCTTGCCAATTTTTATCTATGTCGGCGTTGAGTCTTTCTCGCATAGAAGCTTCAAGAGTTGTATTTAAGTGACCCGTAATCCAAGCTGTAATAGTATCAGATGGAGAAGCGCTCTCGGCAATAAGTTTGGTCACCTCCGTCTTTTGATTGTCTGTTAAATTTACTGAATAAGCCATTTTTTATTTACTCCATTATAGTAAGCCAGAAATTCGTGCAAGTTCTACTCGCATTTTATCTTTCCGCGTTCGGGCCTTATTGTTTCCAAGATCCTGACCAATAATAGCAGCTTGTTCTGCCCAAAATTTTGGTTGACCATCTACGTCATACGGTAGTTGTACTGCAACCCATTGCTTGTCTATCGCATCAGCTACTGCCGTAACTGATGCCGCTTTCAGTTTTAATGTTTTATCTCCCGCGAAATCAGCAGGGTCAGCCTTCCACCCCTCGACCACATAGTCCCATTCGCGGTCATCGTAATAC
>VTLG01004851.1_pt1 | contig 12940 bp, 12 predicted proteins | sample 4694571 | NCBI WGS metagenome assembly VTLG01 (sample SAMN12604809, study PRJNA352737) | marine metagenome | biome: ENVO:00000447; feature: ENVO:00000209|ENVO:00000569|ENVO:01000036; material: ENVO:00002151; isolation source: viral sequences binned using virsorter ... | reverse complement strand
GTTCTACTCAAACTAGAGATACTTACATGCAATGTAGTGCTAGAAGTATTTGGAGTGATTTGAACTTGTGGCGTATCGTAAAAAGCTTTTTCAAAAGTTACGTTATAAACCCCAGTTGAAGCAGAAGTATCAGCAGCAATAGAAGCACTATCTGTTCTTTGTAAAAGATCTAATGTCGCACCAAGATCACTAATTGTTACTTTTGCATCTGTATTCGTTGAAGTAATAGCAGCTTTAACTTGAACACCTCTTGCTCTAATGATTGCAGCTTCAAACTCTGCCCAATTTCCCCATGTAGGAGACGAACTTGGATCGTCAGAAGTGGTCCGAACAAATAAGTCTACATTCGCTTCATCAATAACATCTCCATCCATTTTTCCTGATGCTGCATCAAACTGACCACTTCTTGAATCCCAAGCTGCACCCGTAGCTGCAATTGAATTACTAATAACTTCTTTCCTTAAAACAGCGTCGTATTGAACACCAGAATGTCCGAAGTCAAAGGTTGTAGCAAAAGTATATTCTCCTTCTTCATCACCATCGGCATAAAAAGGATCATGGTATCCAGATGCCACATAAGGATTAGGAGTTAGAACTAGATTGTTACCTGAGACAGCGAGACCACTATTGACTTTCGTTCCAGAAAATACAGCTTCTTCACTCCATGTCTTTACATTTAGTCGTCTTGTCGATTCAGGTAAAGTTGTAACAAAAGAAGCAGGATTGAGTGACTTGTTACCCAAATAATCCTGTGCCTTAACAAAATACGTTCCAGCTAATAAAGGAACTTGTTTCTGGGTCGAAGCACCTGAAACACCATCAACAATTTTATTACTTGTCAACCATGTAGCACCCGATGTTCTAGGGTCATGCCTGATAATAATTCGACCACCTAGTTTAACATCTAATTGTGCAATTTCTCTCCAAGATAAAACTGCTAAAGTCTCAGATATTGGAACCATTGACAACCCTACAATATCATCTGGTTCTCCTTGTAATCCTCTAACATCATATTCACCTATGGCGGGTGCGCTAAATAATAAACCACTAGAACTAATACTTGAAACCTGAACAACATAAGTCCCAACTTTTACATCTACTAAATCTAAAGTTGTACCATTAACTGTTTGTGTTGTGAAATTATCATCTTCATGTCTCCATTTCACTCTATAACGATCTGACCCTGATACACCTGCCCAATGGAATGTAATCTTAATAGAAATCCTACCGTTTAATTCATATTGAAGTTCTTTAGTTGTAGTCCCGTCATAACGTGGAACATCTAAAACTTGAACATTAGAAGGAGCCGCAGGTATAACATTCAAATTTGTGGTATCTCTTTGAGTTAAAGCAATATCTTCTTCAATATGTGCATACTTGCTAGTGTTATGAGAAATAGCTTCAATCGTATAAAGAAATTCTCCTTCTTCTTTTATTCCTAAAACTCTCCAAAAAGAAGTTTGCAAATCTGTACTTTCTACAACCCAAACACTATTAGCCTCTGGAATTGCTTGGAAAGTATCTTCAATCGTAATTTTACCTGAATCAGAGGTGTAATTTGTAACCCAATAATCAGTAACACAATATATATAATCAACACTTGCAATTGCATGATCTTTATCAAAAGTACCGTCAGATAAAACAACACTTAAAGTAGGAGTGTTTTCTAAAGGAATATCACTAGTATCTCCTTTATCGTCTATCACAATTGAATTGATTGTTGCAGAACTAATCCGTCCTGCTCTCCTTGAACCTGCTTTTACTGGATCAGCAACAGAAATAATTTGTCCAGGTTTTAGTAATTGAGCTGTAACTAAGTTGGAAGTAAAGGCAATAACCTCACTATTATTTTCTTCATATAAAAGCCACTTACCTAATCTATTAGCTTGCGCTCTACTGGTACATGCAAATGCAGTAACACTTTTCTTAACAACTCCTCTTTTAGCAATTGCAGCCGTATCTTTTACAACTTCATACGCTTTGTCTTTTAAAACTAAATCTAAATAAGCAACAACAATAACTGTTGGTTTGTTTTTATTGCTGGAATTTGTATAAGAAAAACCTTCTTCAGTTACATTGCTTTGGTTGAAATTATAAACAGGATCAGAAGGTGAATCTTGAGCAATAGTTAAACTTCCGTCCTCCCAAAAACCTTGACTTCTCATTACAGAAAGAAGTTGGTTGATTACGTTATAAGCTTCGTCTGTTGAATTAATTGTTGCATTGCAACTAAACCTTGCCTCTCTTGTTGTTACTCCATCCAATGTATATTCAACTTCTTCATTAGCATATTTACTGGCACGAAAAAACGCCCATTTATCTAATTGTGAACTATCGAAATGATCTCCAAGTCCAAATCTAGTGTTTAACATTAACGCATACAACAACCAAGAGGGGCATGATGTCCACACAGCAGCTTGGAAGGTTCCATCCCATACAAAGTTGGTTGGATAAATTATTCTTCCTGATTCGTTATCAACCGTAACTCCAGTTGGTATCTGTACTTTTAATCCTTTAATATCATATTTTCTTGAAGGAATTGAACTAAATTGTTGTGCATCTAATCTTAGACCAATTAATGCACTATTAGCATAAGCTTGAGGATTATATTTAACAGTAACGTATGAAGCCCAACTAAAAGAATTTGATAATAATTGACTATTACTATCATCGGTAACTCTTGTAACTTTAATAGTATAAGTTGAATTTTCTCCTACCTCACCTGCACCTTTTTCAAAACGTACTTCATACTGTCTATTATAAGGATCTGCTGTTCTTCCTCTTACTTCATCATCAATCACCTCGTTATAAGCTGTTTCATTTCCTGTTGATATATTTGTATATTTTATAGATATTTTTAATCGAAATTCTGTCCCTAACGTGTCTCCATTTTCATTATTTACTCGTTGTAAAATAGGACAACTAATTGTAATTCTAACAGCATCAACACTTGTATCAGATATAGTTCTTACGACAGGAAATTCTTTAGTAACAGGAACATTAACAGCAGTAGAAGTTAATGTCGTTTGAGAAGAACTTAATGGGATTGTCGATTGAGTTGCGGTTCCAGTCCTTTTATATACATCAACATCTTGAAAATTATACGTTCCATCAGCATTTTGTAGAGCAGTATCATTTAAGAAGACAGACTGAAGATCATTAGCAAGACCTTCAATTGGCCCTTCAGCTATAACCTCAGTTATATTTGCATATTCTCTACTATCTAAGCTGTCTCTCTCTGTTTTTGGAGTTCTTTTACTACCGTCATCACCTTTACCACCTCCACCAGCACCAATAATTGTTGTAGTCATGTGTTCACCTGAACGGTATCAATACCTGCGCTGACAACAACGCTTCCTGTTATTGTACGTCCCAAAACAATAGGGACAGGAACACCAGCAGCATTTGTATTAGTGATCCCGCTAAAGTTAAAAGAATTCCTTGGATCTTCAGTTATTTCAGGAGTATCAGGAGGAGGATTCAGCAGATTTAATATACCTCCAAAGACCAAAGATGCTCCAATATAAAACATCGACTTAGCTAAGAATCCTACTTTTACACCCCCTCCCATCAAAGCCTTCATAGTCATAGGATTCATAGCGACTGGAAGCATAAACGCTCCTGCGACTAAAGCCACTCCTAAAATAATTCTTCCTGTATTTCCTCCTGCTCCAGCAATTACAGGTGTAATAAATATATCCTCCTTCCCAATAGGATCATTTAATTCATCGACTCCTATTGATGTATTTCCTACACAAACAACATATTCTCGTTCTGCCATGTGACGGTCTAACCCTGCAAAGTTAGCCACCAACATCCTTACGCTTTCTGCGACATCAGCTATATCCGCAACAATCTCTTTCCTGCCTGTAAATTCAGCCAGTTCCCCATATAGCTTTACTGTTCTCATGCCTTAATTTCTTACCTGTACTTGATTGTAACCAATCCCCATAACAATCTCTACAACTCAAACGATTTTGAAGATGATGCAATACATTTCCATCTCCTAAATACACAGCACAATGGTTTAAACCAGGTGATCCAATTGACATTAACAACAGATCACCCTTCATTAATTTCTCATCCCTTAGCAACCTAAACCCTGTTGCTTCATACGCTCCATCAAACATAGGTGCTTTAATAAATTGCTCTGGATCGTCTGGTCTATCCCAATCTCTTAACTCTAATCCTTCCTGTTTGTACCAATCTCGTGCGAGAGTCCAACAATCTTGCACTGCCCAAACCCATTGCCTCGATAACAAGGGTGAGATATAAACTCCAGAAGGATTGTATGTACTCCATTTCTCCATTCTAGGATTAACGATATACCACGGGATCTTTCCTTTACTAGCAGCAACTTTGTCTGCTTCAGACGGTTCTGGTGCAGAAATAGGATGACTATGAACAACAGCTAAGATTTCTCCACGTTCTTCTGCTCTTGCATAATCAATTGCAGCAATCTGAAACATCTGTTCAGGATGTTGAGCAACATTTTTACAAGGCCAATATCTTTTCTTGCCTTTAACTAATAACAAAAGGCCACAAGATTCCTTTGGATCAGCTTCTTTCGCTGCTTCTAATGCTGTATGTTTCCAGTTAATAACTGAACGTGCCGACTCCAGGGAAGTCATCAGGTAATATCTGTCGTTTTGGTAATCTTACTCCAGCTAAATCAAACGCACTACACATTTCGTATGAAATAATATCTCTATTTTCCATTGATTTTCGATCTATGAAATAAATATCTCTAGGTCTAAAGTAACTTGTTGAATCAGCATCACTATTTGACCCACCAGTAAAATTAACAGCATCCAAATATTTAGATAGGGTACGAGTTCTTGTAACTTTGCACCCCTCTAATCCATCAGGCAATAAAGCAATAAGGCTTGTAAATGTACCAAGTAAGTTAGATACAGAAATACTTGGTCTGGGTAATGTTCCTTGACCATTAGCTTCATAACCTTCTGCCTTTAAAGGTATTGCTGTATAAGTATTTCCTTGCCAAACAATATCATTACCTAATTCATTCTTTGTATTCGTAAATCTATAAACAGTTGTTTCTCCGTGTTGGGCCGTATTTAATTCAAAATCAAACAATTCTACAATTGTTTTAGCATCAGCATCTTGTAAGGTCTGCTGTAAATTGAAACCACCTTCGCCTTCTGCGTAGTCAGCGACCCAATAATTAACAACGCAATACAGCATTGGTTTATGCAGTTACAGCTTTAATAACAGCAAACCTAATAACAATTGCTTCACTTAAAGCACCTGCTGAAATATTAGTGACATTAATAGAGGCCGAACCTGCTGCTGCTTGTGCATTTAAAGCATACTTTCCTGCTGTTCCACCAGAAGAATGATTTAAAACAACAACATCAGTTGCCGCAATCGTTGTATTTGTAAGGGTAAAAGAAACAATGGTATCAGCCGCTAAAGCAGCATTATTCATCGTAATCGTTCCACACTTTTTACTTAAAGTAACCGCAGTCGATTTTGAAGTAGCTTGCGTTACTGTTCCACCTTCACCAGTTATATAACCAGCTTTATCAGTGTTTAAATTTGTGAAATTAGCATCAACTTCTGTATGAGTTAATGGTGAGCCTTTGCCAGCTCTAGTGACAATGGTACTCATGCTTCAAAGACCTGTCTAAATGTTGCACTTATAGTAGCTCGGTTTAGGTAAGGTATTGATTTTGTCCAACTATCGCACACCCATTTATAAGAAGTTGTAGTGTCAAGAGGAGTCCACGTAAAGCTTGCTCCATCTGAAGCTCTGTCATCTAAAAACGTAGAAATTGTATCTGCATCGGTTTCACTAATATTTTGCCAACGTAAAGTCCATTGTTTTGGATTTTGATTTAACCCGACACTTACTCTAATCTCATATCCATCACCCATGCTACTAACACGGGTTTTAGGAGTATTTTTTTGGTTTGCTCCATAAGAAGGAGTGATTGATGGAAATGTTGCCATTATCTACGAGCTAAAAGCCCTCCTGGTCGTTGCTGATTAGCAATTTCAGCTTGAACTGCTGCTGCCAGCATACTTCCAAGTTGTTCAGCTTGCCCTGCATCTCCTTCAACTGACGAACCAGAAGCATCTACATTAACTACCACGTTTGCTCCTCCCATTGCATGATTTGGAACGATATTACCGCTAGAACCTGGGACAAATAATTCTGGGCCTTCTTCTCCAATGATGTAAGGGGTTCCTCCCTTAACTGGCCCTCCTTTAGCCATAGTCGTGAAATCTAGTGTATTACCGTTTCTTAGTTGTATTGGTGTACTTATATCATCAACAATTCTGGGTATTGCGTTGGGTATTGTGTTAGGGGTGACCACAGACTGAATAGTATCAGCAGCTTTATTAGTTCCTAAACCTAAGAAATTACCAAATCCTGTCCCTCCAAACATCCCTGTTAAAGCAGAATTAATTCCCATCTTTAATAGCTGAGTAGCCATCATCCTAAATACGTTGCTTGCTACCTCACCTAAACTCTTTGTCTTCATTATTGCTGCTTCTAAAGAATTTACGATGCCGTCTTTAATCGTCGTACCTATAGCTTTATAAGCTTCTCTTGTTTGCTTAACTTGATCATATTGATCTCTTGTTGCGTGTAAGGCTCTAACAGTAGTTTCGATCTGGTCTTTTTTCTCTATACCTATTTCTGCTACAGCAGCCCTTATATCTGCCTGAATAAGAGCCTCCTTTTCTCCTAAAGTTATCTTGTCCAAGATCAACTGCTGATCTTCCTTCATCTTGTCTACCCAATTAGCAAACTTCATATTTATATCGTCTAACGCACCATTTATATTTGCGAACCTCTTTTCAATGCCTTCTAGTATCTGCTCACCATTCGGTAATATGTTTATAAATCCTTCAACTAATTTCTTTATAAGCCAGGTAACACCACTCAATATTGCATTAATAATTCTGAAAATCTCACTAACTATCTTGAGTACGGCAGCTAAAGCTGTTACAAATGGAGCTGCTATTATTCCTACTGTTGTTCCGACTGCCGCCAACAATCCGTCCCATACGTTTTTAAGCATTGCAACATTATTAGCAATATCTTTATTTACCCCACCAGTTCCACCTGTTGTCTCAAATACTTTTTTGTCCAGTAATTGTTCAGCTTCTTTGAATTTACCTACCTTCTTCAATCTGTTTATTTGAAGCTCTAATTCAGCATTAACTCGTATGCCTGATTCTTCTAATTGGTCGAGATTAAGTGTTTGAGTTGCGTTCCCTATAGTAACAACACGATTATGTAATGCTTCTAACTGAGTTCCTACCGCACTACCTATAATTTGCGCTCCAAATCCACCCATTCCCATTGCATTACCAAGAACAGAACCTCCTAAACCACCACCGACAGCACCAAGACCACCACCAAATAACATTGGGAAACCTGCTCCAAGCATTAAGCTTTCTGCTTTCTGCCCTCTTATCCTCTTCCAATTCTTAAGTCTCTGTTTAGCCTGATTTTTTGTTGCCTTTTCAATTTTGACTGCATCTTTCTGTTGTTTCTTTACTTCTTTAGTTATTAATCTTTCACCTTTTAATCTTTCTTGCCCTAATTGAACTAAACGCTTGTTCTTTCTTTCTAAGGATTTAATAGCAGCAGAGGAACCAGAAGCACTTCTACTCGCAAATTCAGCAGGGTGCATTGGCCCTATTTTCCCTGTTGAATAAGAAGGTGTTATACCAAAATCAAACCTTTCACTAAAGTCTCTACCTGCTCCTCTTCCAAAACCAGCCCCTCTACTTTGTTGTAGTTGATATGGATTGTATTCACCTGCTGTACTACTAAAAGCAGCAAAACCACTACCTGATCTTGCGGCTCGACTCCTTGAAATATTTCTAAGAACACTTCCTTTATTTTTACCCATAGCAGCTAATTTTTTCGTTGTTTCTTCAGCCGTATGACCAAGAACCTTAATAGCCTTGGTATTAAGTGTTAATTGCTGTTCTTGAGATTTAAATAACCCATTAGTAATTCCTATAAGCTTATTAGCAGTTTTGGTACTTACTCCAAAAACATCGGTTTTTTGAGCAAGGTTAAACCACCCTGCTGTTGTCTTCTTGATACTCTTTGTCGTATTTTCAGCCGCATCTCTTGCCCCGAATAAAGCTTTAACAGTTTTCCATATACCCTGTTCACCAAAAACAACCCAAGCTGCTAAAGCACTTCCAATCCAGACAGGATGATGAGCCATTGTCTCACCTACTGACCTGGCAACAGTATTAAGTGTTGTCATATCAGTAATTGTTTTAGATACCCCAGCACCCACACCATGAAGCCCAGGAATATTAGAAATTATGTTTTCGGCACCCCAATTAGCAGCAGTACTTGCAGCTCCTGTAATTTTTCCTGCAAGAGTTCCTGAAGCTGCATTTGCCGACATTCCATATCCTGCTACTCCACCTAGTCCTCCTGCTAGTAAACCTCTTCCCTCTATACCCCTTCCAGGTCTTGCTGCTTGAACTGCTTTTCCTCCAACATTTCCTGCTATTCCTCTAAGTCGCTCACCTAAAGTTACAGATTTTTGCTCTTTCGCATTAACCTTACCCATTATCTTGTCTCTTCTTTCTAGTTCAGCATTAATAGCTTTCTGAATATTTCTTACTCTTGCTGACGCAACTTTATAATTTTCATTCGTAGTTAACATCCTGTCTTGGATGCCTTGTGCTTCTGACAATAATTGTCTTAATCCTTCTAAACCACCTGCTTCTCCTGCTGCTGCTGTTAGCGTAGAAGTAGGAGTCCTTGCTTGTTCATTCGTTATTATTTGATCCATTATTCTCTTCCTTGCCATCAACTCAGCATTTAAAGCTTTTTCTACTGCTCGAACTTTTTCAGAGGAAGATACGTATCCTAAATTTGTTGAAATTAATTTTGATTGAGCTGCTGTAACTTGATCTAATAATTTTCTAAGACCAACAAGACCACCACCTTTAGCAGACTGTATTCGATCAAATATTGTTAACTCTGATCCTCCCCCTCCCCCAGAAGGAGTTCTTATACCTTTAATAAATTCACGAACAGTTTTCTTTGCCTTTTGTACACCGTCAACGAATCCAGTTAATTGTTTCTTGACATTGAAAATCTTAGAACCAAAAAGAACATAAGCCCCTGCTCCTGCTACTAATGCCTTAGTCAATAATGGTGCGGCAGCAGCAGTTGCTAAAAACGATGCTTTCTGGGCTAAAAGACTTCCTGTTGTCCCATCTGCTACTCTCTTGACAAGACCCAAAGGATCCCATACTTTTCTTAAAGATCTATCAAGTGCCGTAACAGCAGCATTTGAAGCGACAAGTCCTGCTCCTAAACCAACAACACTAGCTCTTAGATATCCACTGGCTTTTGCAACACCATTAGAAGTAGCTTGTAGTTTTTTAAGACTAGCTGCTGCTTTATCTGCTCCTTTTCCAACTTGAGTAAAACCTTTTCCTCCTTTCCCTCCTATCTGGTCTAGCTTTTTTTCTATCCTGTCTAAACTTTTAAATAAACGCTCAGTAGCAGATTTTATTGCACCATCTTTTACTTTAAATTCTATTAACCTGGTATAAGACTCCGCCACTCCTCTCGTACCAAACAATATTTCCTATATTACCTTGTTTGAGTTCTACTAGCACTACTTCGTTGAACAGCATCTCTGTCTCTTTCCATATCGTCACTCTGAATCTTAAAATAAGCAGCCCAACCAATCATCTCTTCCCTTGTTAAAACTTGCGATAATTGCGTAACTGTTGTCCCTAACTCTTTAGCTAGGGAAAACATAAACATCCAGTCGCCATTAGCTTTTCAAATCAGCTTCCGCCTCTTCTACCTCCTTGTCTGCACCAGATTCAAGCATTGCTAATTGAATTTCTTGAAGAATAGATGCTTCAACTTCTCTACGAAGAGTTGCTTTATCTCCATCAGCAAAAAGTCTTTTACCATCTTTAGATAAAGCTTTTTGGAGCATTAATGCTAATGCAAAATCATTAGCATCTTCTGAACCTGTCTTTTTTTGAATAGTTTCTCTTTCTGCAATCGTTAATGGATGCCAAAAAACAGACAGAATAACCTCACCATCTTTCTTGACATCATGTTGGTATAACTGGCTTACACCAAACTTGTTGCTTAAAAGCTCAACGGCTCTCATAGGAGAATTTATACATTATTAGTATAGTAACTTAAATTTAAGCGTTTGCGGAGAATTGACAGGTAATCACACCCAAATAATGAGATTCCTCTCCACTTTCAACTCCTCCAGGCCCGACAATATCTCCTATCCTTGGATTGCAACTATAAGTATCAACATAATCAGAGGCGTTTATAGACGTTAATCCATCAATAACAGACTCGCTTAACGCAGCTAATACAGAGGTTCCTTTATTCTTGGGTACATAAATACTACATTGGATAAACCCACTGTAATAATCACTTGAAGCACCTTGATTTTGAACGGTTGCTTGTCCAAAATTTACTCCCATTACAACGTATTTCTTTGTCTTTCCTGGGTTTACATAAGGAACATTGTCATACACCATTAATACCGTTGGATCGGAATCCTTGACAGAATCAGTTACTGCTTTTTCAAAAGCAGCTCTAGTATTAACAAGAGTCATAGTTTTTGGTAACTAATACGCTTTGCTTCATCAATGTCTGCACCGATTCTAATATCAGCACGTTTATCAGTAAAGATCCTGTCAATCTTTTGAGTTAGTCCCTCTTTAAACGTGCCAGATCCGCCCAATATGTATGAAAATAATTCAGATTTAGGAGAAAGAACAGCCTTTGGCGCATATCTAGCTGTATTTCCAATAAAAACAGCTTTATCAATCTTGAAGTCCCTAGGGACAGCATGTCTTTGCTCAATTATCGGCTTAACACCAGGAGCAAGTTCCGTAGTCACCACATCTCCTCTACGTACTTTTACCTTTTTCAATTTTGCCCATTTACCTTGAATTGGTTCATTATGTGAAGGTCTTGTTAAACCTGCTTTCCAACTAGAAGCAAAAAATCCAGTTAACACAGGACTAACACCTCTTTTTTCTCCATCACTTGTTAAATCACTAATAACAGAACGAACAAAACTATTTAGTTGAACTTCTATCTCATCAGTTAGATCATCTTTAATCATTTTAGAGAAGGCTTTTGCCTTCATCTCTGTCGGCATCCTTCTCCTTTTTGCCCTTCGCCTAGCCATCAGAACTTCACCAAAATTGTATGTAGATAAACCTGTCCACCACGTTTCGTGTCAACATCAACTATCTGAGCCACATGCGTTGATCCTGCATAACTTAATGTCACTTCATCCCTAAAAGTAGGTTGATGATCTCCTATTAAATCGGGCGTAACATATAATTTTGCTTGTCTTAATTCTCTTCCTTCATTCTCTTCTGATTTTATAAATTCAATAGGAACTTTAATGTCAGCATAGGTTGTTGTAACTTCTAATTGTTTCCCTGCTCCTACGTTATAACTTCCTGCTGTCTTTACAGCATAAGTAATCGTAGTATCTAAAGCCGATCCAAGATCAGATACAACCTGCTTGGCAATTGCTTTAAATGCTGTGTCTAATGCTCCTGCCATGATTAACCTCTAACTACCCGAACTTGATAGCTGCCACTTCCACCAAGACAATAAGCACCAAGATAGGACTGCAACCAAGGATAAACGTCAAATACATTGTTAATCGTTCCAACACCCTGACTATCGGTGTTGTATTTAACCTCTATATCTCCTAGTTTGACTTCTTCGTAAGTTCCGTCAGTACCTTTGTTACCAGTTATTGCATCTGTTTCGTTTGCTAATGCTCTGGCTAATTCATACTCTGCATATTTAATGTTTTTAGGTATCGCAGTACAAGCAAGTTCTACATTATCAACTTCATAATTATTTCGAGGCCATTTTAATGCTTGATCTTCGTCACAACGATCACCATAAAAGTTAAGGCTATCAATCCATCTGGTAGCAGATATTAATGCCCTTTTCTTTTGATCATCAGTCTTATTATCCCAAGTTGTTGAATCTGGGACGGTTTCAAAATAAGTGTTTGCTTCAGCTAAAGTCACATAGCTATTAGCTGTTGCAGACTTCAACGTGGCAGTTATTGTTGCAGCCACAATCCTTAAAATACATTTCCTCTATATTGTAGCGTCATAAAAAACCCCCACCAAATAAATGGTGAGGGTTTATTCCATTCCCTAGTGATTTAATTATAAATCAAAGAGTTGTTGTGTCTAGAGGAGTGTTAACTGTCAACTGAACCATAGGAATTAGGTCTGCATCGTAAGTTGCAGTCCAATTGTCCTTGTTACCAAGAACACTATTGGTTGGGTTGTCAGCAGCGTTGCCCCACTTAGTACCCATAACGTGATAACAAGTGTGGTAATCAACTGATAGAACATCCTGTTTAGATAAGATGTTGCGATCAGCTTCAATGCGTAGCTCTTGCTGAACACCTTCAAGGATTGTTCCAGACTTAACCAAGTAGCAGTAGTACTCCTTGATATGACCTGAAGTACCAGGCTGAACTGCGTTCACCTGAGAATCCATGATGACATTCATGCCAGCAAATGTGCCGATACTCTTAGCATCAACACCAACACCGCCACCACCCCACTGGATACCTGTTCCAGTAGATAATGCAGTTGTAGAGAATGAAAGTAAACCTACCTGATAAAGATAGAAACCAACATTAGGGTGAACAATTAGAGTGTCTAACTCATCACCACGCTCTCCAAGTAAAGCTCTACCTTTAGCTACGTTAGAAGCTGAAAGATAGTTTGCTTCTGCTGCACCAGAACTAGCAGCAACAGCTAAATCAGAAGCATTGCCTGATAATGCTGTACCAAATAAACCATGTAATTGATAGAACAATCTTTGGCTATTTAGCTTATTGATCGCATCTGCAAGTTGATTGCGGATAGCGTTCATTGGATCTTC
>VTLG01011850.1_pt1 | contig 12942 bp, 24 predicted proteins | sample 4694571 | NCBI WGS metagenome assembly VTLG01 (sample SAMN12604809, study PRJNA352737) | marine metagenome | biome: ENVO:00000447; feature: ENVO:00000209|ENVO:00000569|ENVO:01000036; material: ENVO:00002151; isolation source: viral sequences binned using virsorter ... | reverse complement strand
CTTTTATAATCTTTACTGAGTCTCCGAAAGAGGAAATTTCACCAGCATAATCTGTGTTGGTGATAGCTTCAACTACCGAGGCTTTTCTAAAGAAGTTTAAAACCTTTTTAGAGTAAACCGAAGGTAAAAAGAAACTATTAGTTTGTCCACTTACGGAGTTAGCAAAGTTAGCATCGGTATCGGTTGAAGGTTCAAAAAATTGAGCCATGATACTTTCTCCTTTAAGTTATAGTTTATTTTATGATTCTGCCTTCTTGCATAGCATCTGATATTTCCTGTTCGTACTTATCAAATTCTGCCATACTTAATGCAGCAATCTCCCTTTCTGACCAAACTTTCTCTTGTTTTGGTTCAACTGTTGTTGTTTTAGTTGAAACCATATCTGCAGCTGATTGTCTAGTCGGTTTAGAAGATGACTTAGTCTTTATAGGTTCTATACCAAAATCTTTTTTAAATAAATCTAAAGCACGAGAAGCTAAATCGGCATCATTAGCATTTGAATATATCCAAGTTTGAATAGATTCAGGTTGCTCTTTTGCCCAAGTATGAAAGTCATCACTATTTCTAATATCTTCAAAATCAGGATGTCTTTCCATTAACCTTTTTTCTGCATCTTTTTGTATTAACTCTTGTTCTCGCTGTTGGAGTTTACTAAGGCGTTCTTCTAGAACTTTTGCTTTAGACTCCGATTGCATATGTGCAACAGTTTCTACTACTTCATACACATCAGGATAATTATTTTTAAACTGTTCTAGTTCTTCTTCAGTTTTAGGAGCTTTATATTCAGGTTGATTAACTTGATTTATTAACTCTTCTTCTCTGACTTTAAACTCATTAAGTTTATTATCATAATGTTTTTTTAAATCATCATATCTTTTTTTGTAGTCTGGTTTCTTATAAGGAACATCCTTTTTAGTTTCCAGTTCTTCTCTATTTACACTTCCTTCAGCTTCAATTTCAGTAACATCGTTGCTGTTAAAAAGCTTATTCTTTTCAGAAGGCTCTTCAAAATAAAGATTTTGTGATGATACAAAAGGTTTATCTTCTACATCATGCCAAGGTTTTTTTGCATTATAAGGATTTGGCGTTTCCTCTTTTTGGACTTTATTAGTCATTTTCTTTTCTCCTAATTGGGGCTTTGTTTACAAGGTAGCTCTATGTCGACTAGAGGGCTTGTATTGTAAAGGTAGCCTTTCGGTTTTGTTTGATAAAGTGCCTACGCTAATAGGGTAGCTTTATCGTTCGTTTGAACTAAATCTAGGATTAACTTTACGCATATCAGAAACAATATCAGATGTATCATCTGGTAATTCTTCTTCAAACATTGAAGGTCCTCCCATATTAAGTTCTTGTCTTTGTTTCATATCTGCAGCATCTTCAGCATCTCGCATCATAGACATTAATTTGTCTGCTCCGATTTCTTTTGTTGCTTTTGCAGTAATCACAAATTCTCCATCCGATAACCTTGCAGGTATCGAATCAGAGACTCCTGAACCCGGACCTTCTACAGGACCAGACCCAGCAAATTCTTGAGCAACATCTATTACTTTATCAAATAACATCTGTAACTCTTCATCTTGTTCTAGTTTAGAAGTTAGCATATTTTCTTCTTCTTCTGTTAATGCTTCTTCCATTATAAAATTTGTATAGTTATCTTCCATTTTGGTATCAGATTCCATTTCTGGTTTTTTTTCTATACCCATTGCTATAACCATTTGGTCATCCATAGACATTGGACCACCTTCTTGTTTTGATTTTCTTAGTAAATTTTTTCCTAATATTTCTTCTATAGTTTCTGCAGAAATAGCACTATCAGTACCATCAAGTGTAGTATAAAAAATTGTATCTTCGCCCATTTCATATTCTTTAATAATATCATTTGCTGTAGTAGCTCTGTCAGTAAATTTAGCATCTTCAGGAGTAAGAATACTATTATATCTTTTAGGAAGTTCTTTTCGTAATTTTGCTTTAGCTTTAGATGATAAAGCTCTAACAATACCACCAATAGATTTTTGTTCTCTCATGTTTTTTTCTATAGCATCTTGTCTAGCTTGTTCATATCCAGACATTTTACCATCTTTATCTAAATCACCTTTCATCTTTTCTATTCAATGCCTCCTTGATTTGCTCCGGTAATTGCTCTAGGCGTACCAGAGAACTCACTTTCCCCTGCAACCGGAACATTTCCGATTCCGATGTTGCCACCACCAGTGCCTGTAGGTCCAAGTTCTTGAGGTTGTTGAGGTGTTCCATTAGGTCCTGCCATTGGGGATGGTTGACCAAGGGATTCAGCCTCGCTGCTATTTTCTTGTCCAGCATTTTGCATTCCTATTATTTGTGCCATGATAGCTGCTTCTTCAGGGTCATTGAGTATTTCATCAGGGTCTAAATCTAAGCTATAGGCTAGTTCACTTACGAGTTTAGAAATTTTAACAAATGGTGCAATAGCTGGACTTTGTGCAGTTTGTAAGAACATAGTAAGTCTTTGACTTCGTACTTCTTTTTGCATCAAGCTATTTGTACCAGTAGCTTTAACTTCTAAATCACCTTTTACATCAAGCTCACCTTCATGGAATTGCATATTCCATTGAAAATAAGATTCACCCAATGGCTTTAATAAAAAGTCATCAAGGTTTTTGACAACAGTTTTAATATTTAAACTAGATGCTCCTAATAACATTGACATACCTGAAGCAGTCCTTGTCATACTTTGAACACCTGTTTGTCCATGTGAGTAACTTGGTATTCCAGTTTGTTCATCTGCAAGTTGTCTAAACTTGTCAAACATCATTAAGTTTTCTTGTGATGTATTAGGAAACTTTAATCCATGTATTGCTTGTCCGGGCATTCCTGCTTGTCTTCTAAATATTTTACCCGGATATATTTCCATTGATTGTCCACCAACTAAAGCAGACTCATCTACATCAAATACTAATGAACCTGACATAGCTAAATTATCAATAGCCATTCTTGCATGACCATTCATAATTTGTTGACTATCATCCATATTTTCTGCTATACCAATACCATAAAAATTATACGGATTTCTTTCATATGGAAAAGCGTGATATGGTAATCTATAAGGAGTAAATGGATTAATTACTGCTCTAAGTAATTTATCTCCACATATCCATGCATTAATTTGAACTTCATCTAAATCATCTATTTTTTTAGAAACTTCAATTCCAACTTCTCTAGCATATTGAGCATCCATAATTCCCCAGTACTCAATAACTTCAAAGTTATTATTAACATCTTCATCAGCTCTTCTATCATCTCTAAGTTGAGCTTCATAATCTTTTTCAATATAATTAGGACCATATTGAATACATTCACGAATAGCATCTTCATTAAAGTATGGCATGTTTCGTAGTTGTCTTAATTCACTACGATTCATTTTATGTCTATGAATTACATATTCACATTCTTCCATATTAGTAGCTGAAGGGTCAGGATAAAAATCCCAACAACTTACAAACTCTATTCTAGGAACTCTAACTTCTAATGGATTATATTCTCTTTCTCCACCTTCAGTTACATCCCACTTGTGTAATTTTTTATTAAAATTAAATGGTCCTTTTACAATCCCTGTACCTAGTAAAGCAGATTCTAAAAGAGCATTTCTAATTTCTGAAGAACCATTTGATTCATCAATTTGGTCATGGATAAGTTTTTCCATTCTTCTTGCAGCTTTTTGTGCAGGATTTAATTCTAATTCTTGAGGATTTGCACTTGCTCCATCTTTTAATATACCAACATTTCTAGCTTGGTCTTCAATACTATCTTTAAAGATTCCGTTATAAAAAGATGCACCGGGTTTTAAAACTTTACCATCACCTTCATAACCAACATCATAAGGATTATCTATTCTATTACCAATGTCATCTGGTATTTCAGATTCTGTTGTTTCAATACCGGGAGTTGGATTATTAATATCAAGGTAAGCCATATCGGTTTCACCTTCTGGCATTTTAGTTTCTGCTATGCCAATAGGAAACTTACCAGTTCCAAATATAACATCTACTAATTGTCCAAATGCAGCGAGTACTTTAGTCTTAGTAATCTTTACAAATACTCTAGACTTTTCAGACTCTCTAAATTTAACACCTTTAGCATACAAACCTCTATAGTTTTCATATGCTGTTATCCATCTGCGTTCATCAGTATCTCTAGCCATTTCAGCTTGAGCATATCTACCTTTAATAATACCAATAAGATTTCTTTGTTGGTCTTCTTCTAACTTTAATTGTTTCCCAGCTTCACCTTCTACTTCTTCGTAAATATAATCAGCATTTAAAAATGTATTATCTTCCATTATTAATATCCAAAAGTATTATCTGAAGGTTGATAAATATCTGTTTTTATTTTTAACATCCTATCATAAGGATGGTCCATTCTAGGTCTACTCATTATCATATACCTTAATGCATCATAAGCATGGTCAGCAGCTTTAGTATCTACATCTTCTGGATTAGTTGTAGATAATGGAATACCTTGTAATTCTTTTACTAAGTTTACACAATTACTAAATATTTGCAACCTTGGTCTTCCTGTTCCTTCACGCTGTCTTAAATGCTCATGTATTTGAGTTTTACCAGCTATTCTATTTTTATCAGCTCTTCTTAATTTATGTCCTTTATTGACAAGTATTTCACCAATAGTAGGACCTGTATATCCAGTTCTTGACCATGCAGCAGTATCTAAAACTCCCGGAATAGATTTAATTTCATTCTCTTCCATTTGAGTTATAGTGTCTCCGAGTGCATCCCCAGTTAGACCTTTTCTGTATAACTCTCTGTATATAATGATGGTCTTATCATCGGGGTCTATAGCAGCCCATAGACAACAACTTTCTGCAGCATAACCATAGTCAATTCCTTTTATTCTTTCCCACCAAGAGGGTAATTCAAAAGGAGGTATTACATGTACATCTGGAGTAAACTCTGCAAATGCTGCACCTTCTGCTACATCCCAATTACCTTCTAGCAGTTGTTTTCTTTGAACTGCAGGTAAGGATTGTAACATCCTTTCATATTCACCATCTTCAGCAAGGTAAGGATTATCCTGTAACAATGCTGGAATAAACTTTCTTGTTAAACCATCTGTACCTTTAAATGTTTTATTAGGTTCAGATGCTTCTACATATCTTTTCTTTACCCATTGTGCACCTACACCACCCGGGTTAGCTGTACATCTTAGATAAGTTTTTAAATCTGGATGTGTTGTTCTTAACCTTGAGGCAAGATAGTTCCATCCAAACTCTGTAGGTAAATGAGTTATTTCATCAAAACCTATCCAACTGTATGCTTGTCCTTGATAACGATACACATCTGCATCTCTTTCTAGGAAGCCAAATTCTATTTTAGCTCCACTAGGAAAGTTCCAAAGCTTTTCTACTTCTCTAAACTTAGCACCTTTAAATGCTTTAGGATAGAGTTCTCGAGACTTATCAATAAGTTCTCTTAGCTCTGGCATAGACCTTCTTAATATCAAGGCTCTATGTTCAGCTATGTGGCAATGTCGCAATGGGTCAATTAACATTGCAAAACTTTTACCACCACCTGCTGCTCCTCCGTAGAGTACATCTTTTTCTGCAGCAGCTAAAAAATCTGTTTGTGGTCCTTCATTAGGCATAAATGCCACATAAGAACCTGTAGTATCTAAATGTTCTTGTATAGAATCAGGTAATACTTTTGTTTCTGATTCTGTTAAAACATTTGAAGTTAAAACTTTTTCTTCTTGCTTTACTTCTTTTTTAACTTTTGCTAAACTTCTTGTTAGCTTTTTAACTTTTTTATTTTTATTATCTAATCTTTTTTTAGCTTGTAATGCTAATTTAACATTAGATAACTCACTATTCTTAGGTCTTCCTCTTTTTCTTTTAGGAGTACTTGTATCATCTATTATAGAGTTATTTGCGACATTTGTCAAGTCTTTTGTAGATTTATTTATTTTATCTACCATAAACTTTATCTACATATTTTTTTAATCCCGGTCTAGACATACCTTTACCAGTTTCTGCTTCTAACCAATCTACACCAATACCTAAACTTATTTCACCATGAAACACAGCTTCAGCTACATCTTTTAGTATGGTAAGTTCTTCAGGTATAGGTTTTAAATAACCTTCAAAGTCTGCATCTAACTCATAACCAAAAGGTATAGTTGATGAAGTTCTTTTTATATAATTATTAGGTATAAACATTAATTTACTCTTCTATACTTTCTAACTTTTCTTGCTGTCTTTTTTGATTGTTTAGAATGTTGTTTTCCTTTTTTAGTATCTTCTCGTTTTTTTCTTGTTGATGCAGCATATTCAGCCGATGATAATGCCTTAATCGCCTTTTCCGGGAGATACCTTTCACCCGTTTCCGAAGATTTTTTCCCACTCTTCGTTCTCCATTTTTGTTTAGTCCAAGCCCTAAGACTTCGTTGTGATTTTGCTAGTGCCATTATTTATAGCCACCACCTTTAGCTTTATATTGTTTTGCTAAAAGCTGGGCTTTCCGAGCAGACCATTGTCCGGGTTTACCTCCTTTAGAACCGGCTTTGATTCTTTCGAAAAGCCTCTTACGCATAGTAGGCTTGGTATAATTACCAGCTTTATTAACAGTTGACTTCTTTTTAGTCGTTGTTTTTTTCTTTGGCATTTTTTTCTCCTTTCTTAAAAATCTTATCCCAGTTATCTTGGTATTGTTTTGAAAAAACATTTACTCTAGGTCTAGCACCTTTGCCACCCCAAGTGTCGCTTTTACCATAAATACTTTTTCTAAAGACTACTTGATTGTCTTCATCATTACCAATTTGAGGCATGTTACTTTATCTTTGTCATTATCATAGTTTTTATTTTAGTTATCCATTCAGGCTTTAATTTATTAATTAAAACACCAGTAACAACTGATAAAACTATAATTGTAATTAAAATTTCCATATTTACTCCTTATAATAATTATGTTTTCTTCGTGCTATTTTTTGTTCCCAATCTTCTATTGCATGTCTTATACTATCTTCTGCTAGTACACTACAATGTAATTTAATTGGTGGTAGTTCTAAAGCTTCTGCTATATCTTTATCTTTAATAAGTTTAGCTTCTTCTATAGTTTTACCTTTTAACATATCTACAAACATTGTAGAGGATGCAATTGCACTTCCACACCCATATGTTTTAAACTTGACATCTTCTATAACATCATCGTTTAGTTTTATCTGTAGCTTCATAACATCACCACATGCAGGTGCACCCACCATACCTGTAGCAACATTAGGGTCTTTAGGGTCAAACCTTCCAACAGAATGTTTCTGTGGATTGTTTAAGACACTCTCAAACCTATCAACTACCTTTTGTGAATATGCCATTAGTCAAATAGTTTCCAAACTTTATTAATTCTTCCACACTTCATAAACTTGTGTAGTTTATTTAATAACCTTACCATTTAACCTTATCAGCCCAGTAAGCTGCTGACATTTTTCCTTTAGCAATATTCTTACCATGTCTAGCTTTAAAACTTCTACGCTTTGCTTTCATTCTAGCAGACTCTCCGGCTTTAGGTTTACCAGCTGTACCTTTTACAGTACCAACCTTTTTACCTTGTTGTCCAAATCTAATTGTTTTAATCTTGTCACCTTCTTTAGCAACAACAATATGTGATTTAGTTTTATGTCCGGGAGTACGCTTGGGTTTGTTAAAACCACTTACTCCTGCTCTTGCAAGTCTTGGGTCTTTCTTTTTAGCCATTAGTGTATTGTCTCCTTTTCTTTTGGTAATTGATGTTCTAGTTCGTATATTTCTCCTACTAATGTTAAAGCATACATATCAGCTATTTCTATAGCTCTATCAAGTGTTTCTGCTTTAATATATGGTCCTATTAAAGGTTTGTTATTTTTAACAACTTCAGTCAGAAATATTTTCATTCTATAATACCTTTACCAATTATCCAACCTACTATAAACCAAACACAAAACCATACTGGATGGTCTTGTGCAAATTGAAATATTTCATTCAGATAGTTCTTCATAATCACCTTCTTCTAAATCTAAAGGTTGTTTATCTGGCATTAAAAATATACCACCACTATTAACATTATGATTTACATCAACTCGTTCTACTTTACCTACACCTACTCTATCTAATAAAGTTTGAGCAGCAGCAAGTTTATTGTTAGCTTGGATAATAGGTCGTTTAGAATCCATTATTTCTACTAGTTTAAACGCTGCTTTAGGTGCAGAGTTAGCTAATACTTCTTGAGTAAGCTCAAGTATTTCAGACTTTAAAGTCTTTACAACATGATGATAGTGTGAAGAGTACCCTGCAAGTTCTGCAGCTTTCTTAGCATCTCCTTGTGTTTCTACAAGATGTGTAAGAAACGCCTGTTGCTTATCAGTTAGTTCTCTTTTATTATTTGTATTATCTATGCTTGGAAGTATAGCCATGTGTTCTAGTATACACTTGTATTTAGGGTTTGTCAAGTTTTTAAAAATATTTACTAAAGGTATTGACAAATCGGAATCTGAAGTGTATAATAACATTGTGCCCTCCCGGGTACAATAGTACCTCTTCTGGTACTTTTTTTATGCCTAAAATAAATCTGTTTAGGCTTAAAAGATATTAAAGTTTTATAGCCGGGTCGTTAACTAGTTAAGAGTTATCTGGTTAATGGTAGTTTTTTAGAATTTTGTATAAGAAGTAGTAGATATATATGGTAGAGGGCATGGTCTCCTGCCCACCTACTATATATGTTAAAGGCTAGGTCAACTTATGTATATAATAAAGGTATTAAAGTTTTTGGTTATTCTTGAATATCCTTGTTGTTTTTCTTTCTTTGACTTTAAAAACTTTGAAATCTTTAATATTTCATTCTGTGCTATTAATTAATTTCTGCTTAAACTTTCCAAAGTCTACCAAGATTATCAAGTTTACAATGTGTCGCCAATTTTATAGTGGCAATTTTTACAGTTAAATTGAAAGTTTAAGATCAGAAATTAATTAATCTTTTTTCATCAAAAGTATTGTATTCTCATGTCATTAGTGTAATATATAATAATCAAATAACAAAACAAAGGAGGTTAATTTGATGAAAAAAAATAAATCTATAAAGATATATTTACGCAGGGAAGATTGGACGCAATCAATATGTGTTCATTCTATTAAACAAGCACAGAATGAAATCAGACGCTGGTTAGACCAAAGCCCATTGATTATTAAATCAAAGGACAAGAGAGCCAGAACCGAGCTTGATTTATTTCAAATGTTTTTACTACAAGGAGTTAAATAATATGACAGAAGAAAGAAAAACCACTCACGAAGAAATTATGTCTGTTAGGGATAGCATGGCTACACCTAAACAATGTAATTATCTAATTTATCTTTACAAGGATATTCTAAAATCTTGTATTCTAAAATCGCACAAGAATTTAGACAAATCTAATGATTGGGTAAACTTCAATGGCAAGGGAGATTTAAGAGGTAAAATTGCAATCAATTTTTATAACTCTTTTATCCCTGCTAATGCAGAATATACCAAAAACAAAGTATCAGCTCTTATTAATGAGGCAATTAATGGAAAGTTTAATAAAACTTTCGCTAAACAATTAATTACTTCAACAAACTCTTATAAAAAGAGCTGATAACTTCAAAAATGCCTAGATTTTTTAATCTGGGCATTTTTTTTAAGCCCCTTTTCCCTGCAAGTGTTCGGGAAAAGCCCCTTAACCCCACCCAAAACCTTAATAACCTCTTTATCTCCATTTCTAATTAGCGAAATGAAGAAAAGAGAAACTCTTTACAGTTAGATAAAGCCCTTTTCGTTCCAAGTATTCACGAAAACCCCTTTACCCCACCCTGTTGACCTAGCCTTTGCTCTTTATAAACAGGAGGCCATGCCCTCTTTTATATACATATATAAATATATAAAACATATAAAATCTTTGATTTTAAACTTGGGCTAGGTATTGAGGGAGTTTTACATTGGGGGCTAGGTATTGAGGGAGTTTTGCAACAATTATGTGAATTATTGTAACAATTATGTAACAATTATGTAACAATTATGTGAATTATTGTAACAATTATGTAACAATTATGTAACAATTATGTAACAATTATGTGAATTATTGTAACAATTATGTAACAATTATGTAACAATATAAAAATATTTTATAGTAAGTCTTGACTTCGGCAAAAAGCTGTGAAACAATGATAGCCAGTTCGGAAACTTAATTTTTTTATGGAGGTATTTTATGTTTAATCACAGACACATATTTAATGTTGTATGGCAAAATCAATCTTATATTTTTAATAATATGGAGGAGGCTAACAATTTTATTAACACTTTACCAAAACATTTAGAATTTGTTGCTCATTGTTTACTTTTCTGGCAACAGAATGATAGTATTGAAATGCACCAAATTATGGCAATGTAATTCTATAGTAAGTCTTGACATCTGTTTCACTTTCTGAAACAATGTAAGGGCTTGAAAGGGTTTTTTATATTAACATTATACTAATGGAGGTTTATTATGAAATTCAAATTATCTAAAAAACAAAGAGAAAAAAACAGAATAAAGTATCAGCAGTTCAAAGACTACAAAGATAATCATTCTGTTGAAAAATTTAATTCTTTAGACAAAGTAAAAATCTACCTTAAATCAAAGGGTTATAGGTATGATAGTGCTTTCAATCATAAAGAAGATAGATATATGCTTTGGAAAAACAGAAAGAATACTTGGTTGAAAGTTTATTCAGCTAAAGACTTTTTAAATAAAACTACTATGGAACAGGGAACTGTTTGGAACATAGAACAAATATAAGGAGAATAAATATGGAAAATGAAGAACATGATAATATTTCTAATTACTTGGAAGAATTAGAAAAAGAAGAATTAAGACTTAATAGAATTAAAGCTGATAGAGATAATGAAGTTTTTAAATTAGAAGGTAAAGAACTTAAATATAGTGAGCTTGACTTCGGTTCGGAACTGTGAAACAATGTAAAGGCTTCGGCAAACCAAACAAATTTTAACTAACTTAAAGGAGATAGAAATATGAAAAATTTTATTAAAACAAAACTTATTGAATTACTTGGACTAAAAAATTTATATGTTGAAGTTCAAGAATTAAGAGGAATGATTGAAGAAGTAGACTACAAAGCTGATGAAATAAAAGATGATTTACAGAATGTAGAATACAGATGTGATGAAGTTGAAACAGAAACAGAAAGACTGTGCGATAACATTGATGATGAAATGCACAATAAATTTGAACAGGCTTATGAAGAACTACAAGAACATATTCAATCATTTAATGAAATGAAAGAAGGATATGTGCTTGATGTTAAAATAACAAAAGCTGGTAATATGGAGGTATATTAATATGTTTAATGAATTTAGAGAGTTTCTTTCTAACATGAAAGGGTTAGAAAGATTTAATTGGTATGTGTTAAAGCCTATCGCTTTAATACTTTTAATAATTGCTTTAATTACTTTATAGGAGGTATAATATGGCAGATATGACATTTCACAATGTAACTAAAATAGAAGTTCTTAAAAGAAAAGACCATAGAGGTTTTTCAGTTAGGGATTTAGTAATTCATAATGATGAGTGGAACTCAAAATTAGGTAAAAGAATTGCTACTCAAACAGAAATTAATTTATTTCTTGATGACAAATCAGCAGGTAAATTAGTTTATAGTGATAAAACTTGTAGATAAAGGAGGTATAAATATGAGTAAAATAGTATATGGAAAAAGAACGACTGATACAGTTCAATGTATTGATACTGCTCCAATGAGCATTCAAAGACTTTGGAATGTATCAAATGCTCTAGGAATTAATATTGTTAGAGTTAGAAAAACAAAGAATAGAAATGAATTGACAAGTGGAGATACATTTCTTGGCTATCATAAAGACAAGGTATCAATATACCAACAAAAGTCTAGTCCTAAAAAGCCTTTACATTTTGTAAGACCAACGCCTTTAGGAAAAGATAATAGAGGTATGCAGATACTTGAAGTAGCAGACAATATTGATGTTCAAGATACTCTTGAAGTTATCAATGACTATGAGTTCTATACTGCTAAAGGTATAAGAGCATGGTTAAGAATAGCATTCAATAGGGTGTTTGCGTAATCTGAAAAGACAGTAAAGCATAAAAGATTAAATTCTAAAATGTAGTCTTGAAGATATAGTGCTAGGTATCACTAACGAAAAACTGCCTGATTATATTAACTAAATTACATGGAGGTGTATTATGGCACAACAAATGAGAAAATTTGAACAAGAGGCAATAGCCAAAGAGATATTAGATACTATTAAAGTTAGTAATTCTAAAGAGCAACAAGCTATGGAAAAAAGTAGTAAGGAACTTAAAAATATTCGTAAGCTACATACTAAAGCAGAGGGTATTCATGACCAAGAAAGAGAACTTTATAAACAAAGAAGAATTCTTATAGATGAAATGAATATAGCTATTAAAAACTTTAATAGAACTTTAAGTCTTACTACTAATTATAAAATACATTCAGATTATAATGATGATATTTCATGGTCAACTAATAATTGGGAAATTAAACAGGACATTGAAAATAAACTTGCAATAGCTTTACTATCAAATGATTGGCAAGAAAGATTACCTGAAATTATTTCAAGTATTGCTAGTCAATTTACAGGAGAATAATATGACACATAATGATTTAAGAAAAGGTATGAGAGTTCAACTAACACCTATACCTATTATTTCAAATAGACCTAGATTTGCTACTATCATGGATAACATGAAGGGTATAACTAGAATGGTTCACATAGAAGAAAAAGATGGATACTTTGCAGATATGGGAAGCGTATATGTTAGTGAAATAAAATATGTATTGTTTCCAGATGATATGCCAGAACCTGTAGAAGTATCAAAAGCACATCAAAAGAAATTAGATTTACTAACACAAATACATTGGGG
>VTLG01010086.1_pt1 | contig 12943 bp, 13 predicted proteins | sample 4694571 | NCBI WGS metagenome assembly VTLG01 (sample SAMN12604809, study PRJNA352737) | marine metagenome | biome: ENVO:00000447; feature: ENVO:00000209|ENVO:00000569|ENVO:01000036; material: ENVO:00002151; isolation source: viral sequences binned using virsorter ... | reverse complement strand
ATGGCTTGAGAGTTGCTATTATTAATAGTCGTACGATTGTCAGGTGCACTTATTATTGTGTCTGGTCCTCCAAGAAGATCAGTAAAATTTCTTTCAGCCAAAGCGTCGTTTAAAGACGTACCTCTACCTTCCATATCTACAAATGGATTATCTCTTTGACCAAGTACAAATTGTGCTTTTGCTATTTGTTGTGTTAATTCATTCAATTTTAGACTTGGATCCAATATACCCTTTTTAAAATCTATAGGACTACTGAAATACGAAAATATTCCTTTTTTATCTAGAGTCCCACCATTAGCTAACGCGTCCAATACTTGAATTTGACTAGCTAAACCTTCAGCTATTTGATTAAATCCTCTTTTAAATTGTTTTACGTCAACACCTGCTAATGTTCTGATGGCCCTAGCGAAAGTTGTTAGAGATTTAGCTATAGTATCCATTTTATTTGCAACGTTAACATCTAAATCATTTAAAGGTTTTAAAGATTCTACGATAGCTACTAATTGATTTTGTCTGGCTTTATCAGCGTTTGTTTCACTATCTGAACCAGTTAGAAAGTTCCATACTCTCTTAAATGTTGTAAATGCAGCATCGATACCAGCTTTTGCTCCGAGACCCAATACTAAAGATGCCACAGCTGGACCAACCAAACCTAGTGCGCTAACCTTTCCTATAAGACCAGAATCTAAATCATTTAAGGGTTTTAATCCTTCTCCAATATTTGTCATTATTGTTTTAAATGAGGATCCATCAACACCAAACAACATAGGAAGTTTAGTTACTACTGCTAATGAAGATATAAATCCACCTATGGCAGCACCAACTAGCACTATACCAGCTGAGGTATTGGCTGCAACTCCCACTCCTAGGAAACCAGCTAAAGCTCCACCTGCCATGGCAGCTGAAATGAACTTAAACCCATCACCCTCTAATGCTGTAAATGCATCTCCGATATTTGTAAGTAAAACTTTAAATGATTCACCAGTTCCAAATCCAATCTTATTAGCTGCTTCAGGTACAGCAGCCATTGCAGTAAGAGAAGTTCCTAAAGCAAGAGCAAAAGCGACTAAACCTATGGCTCCTTTACCCGCGAGCCTTCCTCCACCCTTTTTGAGACCAAATAATATGCCTAATACACCACCACCAAATAGTAATCCACCAACTTTAATCAACGCATCATTGTTTACTGCACCTATAGCGTTACTCATATTTGTAACTAAAGCAGCTAAACCAGAACCATCAACGTTCATTATTTGAGTAAGTTTATCTCCTACACCAAGCGCAGTAAAAAAGCCAGCTATTCCAGCTCCGAGAGCTGTCATTCCTGTAAATGCTGCAAAAGCTTTTACAGTACCGAATAATACTCCTAAACCTCCACCACTAGCTAATGCTGCTCCGACAGCTGTAAGTTCTTTATTATCTAATTTACCTAATCCAGTTGCAATGTTTTCCATAAAGGTTGATAGATTTCTTCCAGTTGCTTCCATCGCTCCGATGGCCATATCACCTGCAGCTAGAGCTCCAAAAAATGTAGCTACACCTAAACCAACAGCAGCTATTCCTACACCTGCTCCCATACCGCTTATTATGGGTACAGCTCCGAATAATGCTCCAGTTCCTAATAAAGCACCTATTGCAACTAGTCCTTTACCATCAAACTTTGATAAACCCTCTCCGATATTCCCGAGTAACTTACCAAAGTTTCCTCCGTCACCAAACTTTGATATGATGGCTTCAGCTCCAGCTAAACTTAAGAAGAAAGCTCCGAGACCAGCACCTGCAGCTCCAAGACCGATACCAAGACCAGCTAATCCACTTTTTGGTTTTCCACCGCCTACAGCAGCTGCTGACTGTTTATCTTTTCTTCCAAATCTTTTTTCACGAGAGGTCTCTAAAGCATCAAGATTTTTGAGATTTTTATTACCAGTTAAACCTCTGACAGCTTTACCTAGTTCAAGAACAGCCGCGCGCAACTCTTTATCAGAATCTTCATCAGCCTTTTGATTCTTTTTAAGTTGATCTATGACATCTTTTAAACTTGCTTCAGCCATTATCTTGCTCTTTGTTGTGCTTCCTGTTGTTGTCTCTTTTGGTTTTCTTCTTTAATATAATTTTGTAGTAGTCCTAAATAAATCTCCCTTTCCCAGGGTATCATTTCCTCTATCTCAGTAAGTGAATATTTGCAATGTTGAATCAAATTAAAATTTATTTCATAGTAATTTGCTAAGTTCTCATGAGATAGAGCTATGACAAAAAATTTGCTAAACCCTCCAACGTATTTTTATTTACATGACCACATGATGTACAAGTTATTTCATAATCTTTTTTAAGTCTTGGTATACTCTCTAAAAATTCACGTATCTTTAAAAACTGCTTTGAATCCATAGATTCTATAAACTCTGTAACCTCTTCTTGAGATACTTCTCTGAGATTAATCCTTTCATCTTCTGTTATCAAAGTCTTAAAACAGTAATTCATCATCTTAAACAGCTGTTCAGTACTACTAAAAGAATCTGTATCGACACCTGCAGTCATTAAGTTGTTAAATGATGGATAGTCAAGTTCGACCTGAATGTCATCGTTGATCTTAACTGTCTTTTCAACTTTAGGTATTTCGATTTTGAGATCGTCAAGATTAACTTCGAGTTCGTTAGCAGTCTTGCATTGTTCGCATTCTACTCCTATCTTTGCAGTCTCACCAACACTTTTTGCTCTGAGTTGCAAAAACATATATTCAATGTCAAACGTTGCTAACTTATTTTCATTAATATCTTCATCAATACATGATTTTAGTGTATCTAATAAAGCATTTAATATATTTCGTGTATCACCACTTTCAGTAGCAATCAACATGTTCTTTTCTTCTCTAATAAGAAAAGGTCTAAACTTCACCCTTTGTTGTGATGACGGGATTATCATCTCATACTTAGGTGAACTATTTAATTTTGGTAAAGCCATTATTTATTCACTCCTTAAAAACCAATTTTAAAACTTCCGCCGACGTTTACGCCAAACCGTTTGCCTACTTCAAAGTCATTAGCTAATCTATTAATATTTGCTCCTCCTTCTGGTAAGAACTTACCCGCTAAATCTCTAAATTTAAAATCTCCGCTGATACCTAACATATCGCCGAAAGGACCAAAATCAAAACTAAATTGTGATGGTCTATTCTTTCTCCAATTAGTATATGATAATTGTACTTGTAACTCCACGATGCCATCTGCATCATTATTTAAATCTATACCTCCAACAGTTGTTGGAAATGCATCTACTAATTCTACTGAATATACAGAATTTCTCATCATTGTACCAGGTATCTTTGGTATGTTTATATCCTTTCCAGCTTTGATATTAAAAGGTCCAATATTAAAGTTAGCGCCTACATGAAATGATGGCACTGCTTCTTCAAGCTGATGTATTACAATTTTCTTTTGATAACTCTTTTTATATCTTGCTGTATGAGCATCTTCATCAATGGTTGAATCTCTCCAAGCATCAAAGTATTTCTTTATCGAATAATCTTTTAACATCAAAAAACTCATAGTCACATCTTCAACCGCATAACCGTATGCAATCTTTTCAAACTCCATACCGATCCTTCGATCAGCTGTTAATATCTGTTTTCCTGGTAACCTTGCTGATCGACATAATATATTCATCTCTTCTGTAGAAACACCAGCAAGAGGAGGTAGTTCTACTAAAAATCTATTAGGTCTTGCTAACCCACCTCTTTGTTGTATCTTCGACTTAAGATTGTCTATTGAATCTGTCATAGTAGTTTCCTCGAATCTTTATAAACCTTGTCAACACTCGCGCCTCTGAAGTCAGCCATAGGAAGAAATGTTGCTATCTCCCACTCTGGTTTTTCGACTAGAGCAAACCTACTTCGTACTTGTGTTGTTAAGTATCTCTTTCTCGCAGGTGCTATATACTTTTCTGGGATACTACTATTATCACTTCCTAAAACTGCATCTAAAAGCTTTGCCCTCACGACTGGTGGAAGATAATGTAAGTTTAATCCATAGAATCCTCTTTCAGCTGGACCTAACATTATCACAAGTGGAAACGCATCGTAATAAGGCAACTTATCTTTATGCTTTGCATCGTAGATGTACATATACATCTTTCCTAAGGGTGATGCAGCAGTAGTTGGTCGACCTTTTAAACTTAAAGCTTCGTCGTTCATTATATCTTTTCTATCCATACGAGCATATCTTCCACGAAATAGTTGTCTCGCTTTATTACGGAACCAATTGATAGATTGTTTCGTACGCGGCGTAATACCAGCACGAAATGCTTCTATTTCCATTTGTCTAAATAAACTCTCTCCAGCCATGTTTGTATTTATAACTATTTTTTACGTTTTCTGGAGTATGGTCTCAATCGTTTTAATGGCTTTAATTTACCAGGTACTGGTTTTGCTAATAGACCCATTTCTTGTAATGTTTTTTCTGTCCAAATCTGAAACTCCCAACCTCGGTCTTTACAATAATCTTCAGCAGCTTCCCATTTATTCATGTTCTTAACGTATGTATAGCCTTCAACGATATACTTACGAGTTCTTTTTGGCCCTGTTGGTGGTTCTGTTTGTATTGCTGGTTTTATTTCTACTAAGATTGTCTTATCTTCCATAACAATCTTCACATCTGGAAAGTAGCGATGATATTTCTTATCAGCTTCGTAGTAGTATGGGATTATGGTTTCTTCGGAAGACCAAGCTTTTACTTTAGGGTTTTCATCACACCATTTAAATACTTGTTTCTCCCAAAGAGATCTATAAATAACATTATCAAAATCACCTTTATATTTCGATAAGTTCTTAACTTTAAATTTACCAGAATATGCCATCTTTTTATATAAATATCTTAAAATTATTTATAAGAGAAATATATGGCAAATCAAATTAATGGCGGAACACCTTTAAGGTTTCCTATCGATCACAGCCCATTTCATAGGTCAATGGTAAAGTTTCAAGCGATGAAGGTTGATCCTCCAGGATTAAACTTGAAGTTTAAACCTGTTGAAAGCGGTGTATCTACAGGACTTGACCAAAACACAGACCTAGAACAAGGGTTTCGAAAGGTCGATATAAACCCAATCGATGGAGATGTAGCTAATATTCATCTTCCTATGAGTTTTGCTGTTAACGACAACCTTGAATATTCAGGAGCTGACTTTAAAATGGGAGCTACCATAGCTGCAGCATCTGCGTTCGAACAAGGTAATGATGCAGGTGCAGCTGTTGTAAGAGCCATAAAAGAAACTGGAAAATCTTTTCTTGACTTCTTTCAAGGTCAAAAAGCTTTAACAGGTACTGCTGCAACTCTATCAGCTCTTAGAGCGGGAGAAGCATTTGCTGCACTTGGAGCTTCAGGTATTTCAAACACATTAAGTGTTGTAGGTAGAGTAGCACTACATCCGAATATAAGAAATAGATTTACTGGCGTGAGTCTGCGTTCATTTACCTTTGCATTTAAGTTTTTGCCAAAGTCTCGAAGAGAATCAGAGGCAGTTAAAAAGATAGTTAAGTTTTTTAGGTATCATGCATATCCACAGCAAATTCCACCTAATACGAGTTTTGGCATAGGTTATGAGTATCCAAGCTTATTTAAGATACAGTTATTGTCTGGAGCAGGAGGAATGTTCGAACATGTAGGTACACCAATAAAATTTAGCTACCTTCGAAGCATATCTACTAATTATAATCCAACAACACCAGTTTTACACGATGATGGATCTCCAACTGAAGTCGATCTATCTTTATCATTTACAGAATACAAGACACTTCATAGAGAAGACATTGTTAATGAAGATAATCTAGAGAAATTTTACGATCAGGGTGGGGCTTTGGCAGGTACAAATCTCAACACCACGAAAACGACAACCTTGAAGGCTCCTGCTACAAATACTGGTGTAAATGAGCTAACCGGTGGGCCTGGCGGAACAATGATAGGACCATAATATGAGTTATTTTAGAGATTTCCCAATAATTGAATATAAGTTTGGTCAAGAAGCCACACCTGACTTGTTTCGTAATGTATCAATATATTCAGATGTAGTAGATCAAGTGCGTAATTCTGTTACAGCTTATCAAGATTATCAGGTACTACCTGACGAAAGGCCAGATCAAGCTTCGTATAATATTTACGGATCAGTCAACTATTACTGGACATTCTATTTAATGAATCCGCATTTACGAGAAAGAGGATGGCCACTCTCTCAACAAACTGCATTTGAAAAAGCCACTAAGGATTATAATATACGTGTACTTACGACTCGAACAAAACTTACAGATAGATTTAAGATTGGTCAAACAGTCAGCGGTAACGTTAGTGGCCATACAGGAAAGATAATACATAGAAAACTTGATTTAGGTCAATTATACATAGCTAGTAATACAGGAGCTTTTACTGCAGGTGAAACCATACAATCAACAAATAGTAGTGGAGTCGTTGAAACCATAGTTTTACATAGTACTGAACTACAAATCAATGCTGCTCATCACTACGAGAACGCTTCGAAAGAAACCGTTGATATTGACCCTGAAGTTGGTCCAGGGGCTGGGATAACAGAAGTGACTTGGTTAGAAAGACTGATAGCCCAAAACGATGAGTTAAGACAAATAAAGGTAATCAGACCAAATAGCGTTAGGCAGGTAAGTGATGCATTTAAAGATGCGCTTAGAATATAATGATAGCACCTCTAGATTTTGATGTAAAACTATTAGCTAGTGATAGAATTTCAGACGAGGTAGATCTACGTCATGGAATTACAGATATTGATATCTATGAACACATAGATCTGCCATTCCTCACCGCAAAAATGGTTTTAATTGATGAGATGAACTTCTTTGAACGTGCCGATATTATTGGCGGAGAAAAAATTCTAATAGAGTTGAAAAGCGGAAAAGGAAAACCTCCGACAGAAGACAATACTCAGACTAAAAATATCATAAAAACGTTTGTAATAGCCAGTGTAGATGCAACCGCCCGAGGAATAGATGCTAGATCACAAACGATAGCGTTAAGTTTAATCGAAGATGTAGGGTTTAATTCAAACCTTAAAAATCTAAATAAGGTATATAAAGGAAAATGTTCTGATATTATCAGTAAGATAACGCCGATATTAGGAAGAAGCGTTGATACTGAGGCCAAAGATATTCAGAATCTAAAAGTTATAATACCAAATATGTCTCCTCTTGATGCATGTTCTTGGCTAGCCAATAGAGCCACAACAGCTGAAGGCTATCCATTCTTCTTTTACTCAACATTGGTCGATAAAAATCTACAGTTTAACGACCTCGGGACCTTGCTATTTGATAGACAAGCTATTAATGATAAAGAAGCTGAAGGTCCTGCACCACCATTTAAGTATTCACAGCCATTGGCTGGATCACTAGATCTTGCAGCCGTGACTGTCGTAAATTCATATACTCATCGTGATGTTGAAGACTTATATAAGATTATCAAGAATGGCACGATAGGAAGTAAACAAAACTTTATAAATTCTTCTGGTAGTACAACTATAGCCAATCAAACGTTTAACTTTGACATATCAAAAGACACATTAGATGCTTTTAGAGCTAAGTTACCTCCAATGCAGAAAAGAGTATTATATGACAAAACACTTAAATTTAACACTGAAAAAAGTAGGGTGATAGCACAATTTGGTGGATCAAACTCTCATCGCACATCAAAGTCTCGTCAGTTTGACCTATCATATTCAGAGTGTTCGAACTTAGCAGACTATAAAAATGGAACAAAAGCTCAAGCGTATTTGGATCTTATGCATAAATCACCTATGATATTTACTATGAACGGGATAGAATTTATGGAAGGCAATCATAATAATACTCTAGGAAGAAAGATGCGCATTGATTTTCCACCGACGGATCAATTTGATACTGATGGGACAAATGTAGACAGTAAACTTTCAGGAGAATATTTAATAATGGGTGCACAGCACGTCATAAAACGAGAGAGGTATGACATCACATTTACGGGTGCTAGGTTCTCAAATATGAGGATACCTGATCCTCCACCACCTGATACAGGAGGATTTGGATGATACCAAAAAGATATACAGAATTTTATGGAGATAATACAAGATGGTTTATCGGTGTTGTTAAAAATATCAATGATCCATTAGAACTTGGTCGTGTGCAAGTTAAGATCTTTGGAATACATGAAGGCACCAAAGAAGATATACCAGACGCAGATTTACCATACGCACAGGTTGTCATGCCAATAACTGAAGGCGGTGTAAAAGGCCTTGGAAATACTGTAGGACTACAAGTTAATGCTCGAGTTTTCGGTATATTCTTAGATGGAAAACATTCACAAGATCCTCTTGTATTAGGTTCACTACCAAAGATCGAAGAAGAATCCGATGGTGCAATAACAGACGTAACGACGAGTCAACTAGCAAGAGGTACAAATACATTATCAAAATCAAATGATTCAATAATCGATGAGACACCGTATGATAATAGATACAAAGCAGCTTATCCAAACAATGCTGTACACCAGACATCAAGCGGACATGTCATAGAAGTTGATGATACGAGTGGGTATGAAAGGATTCATATATTTCACAAGTCTGGTACATTTGTTGAAATGCATTCAAACGGTGATGTTGTAACTCAACACAAGAATGGATTTAGAACAGTAACAGGTAATGATAAACTACATGTCACTGAAAATTTAGATATAGTTGTTGGAGGAAATTGCAACTTTAGTGTACAAGGTAATATTAATATGACATCTATAGAAAATATTAATATGTATGCAGCAGGACAAATAGACATTGAAGGAACACAGCTTGATTTAAATTTGACAGGTGGTAACGTTGATGGATTAGAATTTGCAGGAGAAACGGTTCCTAACAGAGCTACTGCTGGTGGATCTAAGACTGTACCAGTCGATGAGAACGGTGATCCTGTAGAATTTGCGGGGTCTGATCAAGGCGGTGCAGTTGTAGGAGTTGGAAGAGGTAGCGTAGATGTACAAAGCGCCATTGACGCCAGTATATCTGGTTCCCCCACTAAATGTGCTCGAGCAGATCTTGGAGAGCTTTCTCAAAAATACGAATCCCGCGGCAGAGTAGATGCAGTTGGAGTTGAAAGACATATCGTGAATGGTGTGGAAACACACACCTCTGAATCATGGGGATTTCATCAAATATCTACTGATAAGGGTGTTAATCGCGATAAGACTTCTTCGATGGATAGATTTATGACCTTTTTAAAAGATAATCCAATATATGAATCACAAGGGTTACACTCAGAATTGACAGCAGCAGGAGGAGCATTAGCCGCTATCGATGGAAAAAATGGAGCTTTTGGTAATACGTGGAGAAAACTAGGAAAAAGATCAATATTTCAAGATGCGCAAAAAGAATTTATAAGGAGATCTCATTATGATACGGCTGTAAATCAAATTCAATTAGCGACTGGCATCGATGTATGTGATGGTGCGATGAGTAATGGAGTACAAGAAGCTTTATTCAGTACTGCAGTTCAACATGGACCAGGAATATACAAAGATAAAAATGGTAAATTAGTTAATAACGGTGCAACTGGAGTGTTTCAAAAAGCTTTATCTAGAACTGGCAAGTGGAATGCCACTACTAAAAAATATACTGGTACTCAACAAGAATTAATTGATGCGATATATGATGAAAGATCTAAATCAATAGATGGTGATGCATTTGTTCCAGGTACTGGAGACACACTAGCTTATTTTAGAGGAAATAAGATGGCCTCTCATGATAACTTATATAATAGATTAATTACAGAAAAAGCCGAAAATAAAAACTTTGATCAGGTTGAACAAGAGGTAGTTAATCAGGCATCTTGGTTTAATTTAGGATCAGCAATATAATGGCTTTTATTTGTAGAAAAGGAGATTCATTGACAACTGGGCATGGTGGTACTTTAATCTCAACACTAGATACTCCGACTCAAACTACAGTGTTTGTAGAGGGAGATTTAGTAGCACGTAAAGATGACCAGACAGTTGTGCATAGTACAGATACTTTCCCACATCAAGCACCAATAACTGGGAGCGCTTCGACAGTTTTTGTAGAAGGTAAAAAAGTAGCTCGTATTGGTGATGCTGTAGATGCAGGAGTTTTAACAACTGGTGCGAGAACAGTTAACGTAGAATGATATAAATAAAGACAATAGGGAGAAGTAAGATGGCATGTATGTGTAATAGCAAATGTGAAAAATGCAATCATGAATGTCATTGCGATGAAGAGTGTAAAGAATGTGTTAATGATGTTTGTGTTGATTGCCAATGTCAATGCAATAAAAACTAGGAGGACATATGTCTATAATAGAAACAAACTTTGGTACAAGAGTTGATCCAAATAGAATAGCGCTTGGGTCTGCAAGCAAAGTTACAAAACAAGGTGCTTTCTTTGTATTTAGTTTAAGAGTAGATAACGATGATGTAAGAGAGTATTCGTTTACATCACGTGATAGAGCAGTGGCTATGAGAAAGGTTTTAATTTCTCATATAGCAAATAAAATAACTGACGGTATGAAGAAAAAGGTAAATGGCTAGAGTCTTTGCACAAGAAGATGGAAATCTCAGTACGAGGCCAATCACAACGTCTCGTACTACTTCTTATGCTGATATAGACTTAACGTTTGCAAAAAAGACAAACGGAGAAGTTTTTAAGAAGACAGACGCTGCAGCAGTGAAGCAAGCTGTTAAGAATCTTCTTATGACAAATGAAGGTGAGAAACCTTTTAACTATAGATTTGGCGGAAATTTAAACTCTTATCTTTTTGCATTAAGCGAAGACGTTGATAATATTGATATTGAAGATGCTATAAGAATGGCCATACATAATAACGAACCGAGAGCAGCAGTAATGGGTGTTCAGGTTTTGTTAAAAGAAGATTATAACAGTATGCATGTATTAGTACAATTTCAAGTAGTTAATACTTTAGAAACAGCAGAATTAAATTTAGAGCTTACGAGGTTAAGATAATGGCTATTATAAGATCAACAGACTTAGATTTTGATACGATTAAAAGGAGTCTAAAAGATTACTTTAAACAACAATCAGAGTTTTCAGACTACAACTTCGAAGCTAGTGGACTATCAAATATATTAGATGTGTTAGCTTATAACACACATATTAATGGGTTAACTGCAAACTTAGCAGTCAACGAATCATTTTTAAATTCAGCACAACTCAGATCATCAGTCGTATCACATGCTGAAAATTTAGGGTATTATCCTCGTTCAAAGACTGCTTCAACCGCTGTTATTAACATCACAGCTAAAACTTCTGACACCACTACAGGGACTGCAACTCTTCCTGCAAACACCGCTTTTACTACATCTGTTGATGATGTATCATATACATTTTTAACAACAGAGGATAACACTGCCGCAAATGATGGTTTAGGTAATTTTGTATTTAAAACTCCAGCTGGTAGCGCGGATATAACGATAAAAGAAGGAGCTATAAAAACTAAAACTTTTATAGTAGGTGATGTCGAAGACGAACAAATATATGTCATACCAGATGATAGTGTCGATACAAACACTATAGCTGTCAAAGTCTTCGATACTACGAGTTCTTCTTCATTTAGTTCTTATACTGACATCAAAAGTGCAGTAAGAATAGATACAACCTCAAGAATTTTTATAGTAAGAGAAACACCAAATGGATTTTATGAATTAACTTTTGGAGAAGGTAATGTCCTTGGAAAGGCACCAATTGCTGGTAATAAAATAGAAGTAACTTATTTTCAAGTACAAGGTTCGATTGCAAATAATGCATCTTCTTTTACGCCTTCAGGTACAGTAACCATAGGATCTACAAGTTATACACCTGAAGTTGTTAAAGTTGTATCAAATTCTGCAGGAGGAGATGAAAAAGAATCTATAACGTCAATTAAACTTAATGCGCCTGCAGCATTTTCATCTCAACAGAGAATGGTAACGGCTGAAGACTATAAAGCAATAATAAACAAAAACTATTCAGCAGTATTAGATGATGTGATAGCTTGGGGAGGTAATGATAATGTACCGCCAGATTTTGGATCAGTTTATGTGAGTTTAAAATTTAAAGATAATGTTACAGCTGCCGTACAGACAAACACTAAAAACGCTATAAAAACAAGTCTAAGCGATAACCTCGCCATAATGTCTATAGATACAGAGTTCAGCGATCCTATCGACACCTTTGTTGAAATAACTACTTCATTTAACTTTGACCCTGATTTGACAGGAGATACAGCCGAAACAACAGCAGTAACCATACAAAATACAATATCAAGCTTTTTTACAGACAATTTGAATAAATTTGGAAAGGTGTTTAGAAGATCGATATTGACAGCAGCAATAGACGACTTATCTATTGCAATACTAAATACGTCAATGACTTTAAAGGTTCAACAAAGATTTACTCCAACTGTTGGAGTTGCAACTGATTATGCAGTGAAATTTCCTGTAAAGTTATCAAATCCTGACGATGTAGAGCACATCATAACCTCCTCTAACTTTACATTTTCGAATCAAACATGCAACCTGAAGAATAAATTAGGTTCGAATACAATTCAAATAGTAAGTTCGTCAGGTGCAGTATTAAACGACAATATTGGATCTTATAATGCTATAACTGGATTAGTAACATTGACACAGTTTAATCCTACAGCGATTGAAGGTTCAAGTATAAAAGTATCTTCAAAACCTATAGATCAAAGCACGATAACACCCCTTAGACAACACATACTTAAGTTTGATGCTGATTTATCACAAGCTATACCAACATTAGACTTTCAAAATACACCAACCGTTATTAGTTAATCATGCCTCATAGTTTAGAAGACCTGAATAGAAGAAAAGTCACACTAAGGACTTCTAAAGTTGGTGAAGTTGTACCTGAGTATTTTGAAGAAGATAATTCAAAATTTATAACT
>VTLG01008355.1_pt1 | contig 12943 bp, 28 predicted proteins | sample 4694571 | NCBI WGS metagenome assembly VTLG01 (sample SAMN12604809, study PRJNA352737) | marine metagenome | biome: ENVO:00000447; feature: ENVO:00000209|ENVO:00000569|ENVO:01000036; material: ENVO:00002151; isolation source: viral sequences binned using virsorter ... | reverse complement strand
GGCTTGTCCCATCATGGGAGTTGCTTGACCACCCATTTGCCTTTCAACTATATTATCATTAATATAACCACCAGTTTTCATACCAAGACGTTTAAATAATTCTGTAGTAGCTGGTGTCTTATCTGTAATTGATTCAGTTTTTCTAACTGGTGCTGTTACTGGTTGATAAGATGATGCAGGACTTGTTCTATTCTTTGCATATTCACGATACTGTGTTGCTTGTAACCATCTTGGTAAATTTCTTACTCTTTCTTCCTGTGTTGCTAACCATTCATTAAATGGTTGTATAATTCTATTTTCTATTCCTAATGATGTAATCAATCTTTCTTCAGGTGTCATTTGATTATCACCAAATTTATCAGGATTATCTTCTGTCTTTTCCTTATCCCTGAAATACTTTTGCATAGGCGTTAGTTTTTCTTCTTCTTCTACAGTTTTTAATAATATTTCTTCATCTTCAGAACCATCGTTTATTCCATCTCTATCAGGGTCTTTAGGAGGGCCAGATATCTCAGCCCATGATATTCTATCCAACGCTTCTACATCTCGAACAGAAAGAGGCTTACCTTTTGGAAATCCAGGAATTCCCTCAACAAGACTAACTATTCCTTTAACCATTGGATGTGATCTAATATAATTACCTATATATTTTTCTAATCCTTTTTCTACATGGGGTGTATCTCTTAAACCTTTGATAGCTCTTCCCCATCCACCAGGATCACCTGTAGCTTTATTTGGAGGAGTATAGGTTATATTCCATAAATCATCAGGATCAGTCCAATCGCCTCCACCTTTTTCACCTTTATCTGCTTTACCGCCAAATGGGTCTTCGTCAATACCTTCTCCATATGGATCAGAGTCATTACCTTGACCGCCTTGACCACCTTGACCGCCTTGACCACCTTGACCGCCTAAACCACCACCAATATCTTCATCATCTTCGTCAGTAAAGTCATAAGCAGGAATACCCATAGGGCCACTTTTGCCAGAACCGCCCATTGCTTTCAGGACAGATCTTTCCTTATCATTAATCCACGCAAGACCATGAGGTTGATTTTTAATTTTTATTTTTAAATCTGATAATCCTGGCATAATTTCCCCTTACTTCGATAACCTTGCTGTAATAATTTCCTCTGCCTTTGGTAGTAATCTAATACCACAATATCCAATCATGAATGCTATGGCTGGACCCCAAGTCATATCCAAGGCCCAATGTTTCATTATGGGTGGTATAAACCATTCTGCAGCTATCCACCCCACTATAATTGCAAGACCCACATCTTTTATAGCGGTCCAATTAAAATTCTTTTTTGTTAATACATTGGTTGCACCACCCACTCCACTGGAAAGAATACAACATGTTTTAGCTCCAAGCGTTTGAATTAACCACTCCATTGTTTGTCTCCCTATTAGATTGTTACCATATAAAACCTATTTTTGTTTATACTATTATATCATACTTTTACTCTGAATGCAAATCAGAAGGTCCAATAAGTTTTTTTCTTTTCTGTTACTTCATCATCATAATGTGGATCGTCGGGGTGTGTTAGGTGCCAAGACTCTTTCATATAGTGTATAGCCATTGTCATGGCATCCACTTGGTCATCGTGTGCTGCATTGGGAAATCTTAGTAATTCTTCAATTAGTTCATCTGACCATTTCTTGTTATTGGGTATCCACATTCTACCAGCTTCTATGATAGGCGAGGCTGCATATACTCTGGATACCTTATCTCTATCTGGATTATATTCCATAACAGGGAGTCCACCTCTACGCATATCCTGTATAAGTGATTGACCACTGGCCTTCTTTTCCACCATACATACATCTGGCTGGTGTTCATTGTAGAGTTTCTGTGCAAGCTTCCTTAGTTCTGGATATTCAAACCTGCCACGTATATTCCCCAATAATATCATATGCGGTACAAAATCCTCATACCCAATCTCATCCTGATTGTACATGGAGAATATACCCCATGTCTGTATGACACTGTAATCAGCCGTAGTTCGTGTCGAGAATGCTGTATCATAGGTTTGAATTATGAAGTCACATGTTGGCGGCTCCTCGTATTCCCAATACTTGAGCCATTTCTTTTTGATGATACCACCTTCTTCTGGAGTGGGATCTTGCATGTAGAGAGCATTCCAGTATCGACTACCATTACTGGCTTTAATCTCGCTCTCGTCCATTTTCAGAACATCATCACTCTTCCACTCTGGAAAATAGCTGGAGCCTACAGGGAGTCCCAAGAGTTCTGACGCATCATCGTCTACCCATGCAGGTATTCTAATAACTTCCCAAGGAATTGTTTCAAACTCTCCCATATTCTCCTGTTGTTTTAATAGCCAGCCGCACAGGTCATCATAATGATAGCGTGTATTGATTATAACTATAGAACCATTGGGCATAATACGAGTTCTTAGTCCAGCAGGATACCATTCTTTAATATATCTCCTACCTGATGAACTGATTGCATCCTCTTCAGACATTACATCATCCAATATAGCAATATGTGCGCCACGTCCAGCTATTTGAGAGCGTACACCAGCAGCATAGTACGTACCATTCTGGTTTGTCTTCCATTTACCAGCGGCCCTTACGTCGCTCCTGAGAGAGACTCCTTTAAATATCTTTTGAAATTCTTCTGTATTGACAATATCTCTAACAGATCTGCCAAAATCAGAGGATAACTGGTCACTATGGGATACAGTCAGTATTTCATGTTCAGGATTTCTACCAATATACCAAGCAGGAAAGAGCTTTGAGCAGATAACAGACTTTGAAGAGCGTGGTGGTAGAAATACCATCAGCCTTTTTATTGTACCATCCTCTAGGTCTTTCAACTTATCGGATATAACTTCTATATGACGACCCATTCGCCAGTCAGATACCAACATAGGGGCCATCATCCTAACAAATGTAATAAAATCTGTATTAGCTTCTTGGTTTACTTTTTGATCTAACAATCCTTTTAAATTAATAAAGGGTTGTAGATACTCATTAGTGCTTTCTAGTATATTCATAGTACTATTATACACTAAAAAGTACTAATATGCAAATATAATATTAATAAAAATAATAATAATATAAATTAAAGTAACTTTAAAGTAGCTTTATAGCCGCTTTTAAAAAATATTTTTATTGATTTTATTTTTGATAATTTTCCTCCACCTTAGATACTATACTTTGCGAAGTAACTGCCGAGTTTTTTTCCCCACCCCCTAGTTGCGAATGATTCTCAATTGCAATTCTAGTTGATAATGATTCTTAATTGCAAAAACCACCATAGTTGTTGCGAATGATTATCATTATTAGTTAAATCTTCCTGCTCTTGCCTATATTGGCTAATTAATAATGATTCTCATTCTCAAACCCTAGCGTTTCTGCGAATGATTCTCATTTGCATATGACGATATTGAGAATGATTCTCATTTGCAATGACGATATGAGCGTAGAACAAAAGAGAACAAAACGAGAACATCTCCAGTAGAACAAAACGGGAACAATAGGAGAACAAATATAGTACTTTGAAAAATAGGATACTAGGTACCATAAAATAGAGATAGGCCGCTATGACCCCTTTAAGGACGTTTAAATGCCTACTAATATTATTACTCAAATTTATAATATAATTTCAAAAATACTATAAACAAAGAAAGAATATTTCTCACTTTTTTATTGCTATGATTTGCAAAATAGCTATTATGGTTAGTGTTAGGTGATTAATTAAATTTAATGTAAAACCTGATTATATATAAAGGAGTGCTAACAATGGCACGTCTAGGGAAACGCGAGCGTAAGGAATTGCGCGAGCGTAAAAAATACGAACACGCCCTAAGACTAGCGCAATTTGCTAGGATTGATAGGGTAACTCCTGATCCAATTAGAACAGGTTGGATTAAAACTGCTAATGATATTGTAGGAAGTGGTCGCGTCGATTGGTCATACGATGCAAACAATGCGCGGCGCATTAATAGGAGATCAAAAGTAAGACATATTACAGTTTAAGGGGGGTTTAAAAGCCCCCTTTATGCGGTACTATGTACCGAGTGAGCGTGTAATTTAACGCCATTATATACCATAGGTAGGTGTATTAGGGATAAGTGCGCCCTAATTGTAAACCCTATAACAGACTTAGCTATCAGGCAACTTAGCAAATTGCAGGGTACTAAGTCAATTCTTGAAAGCCCCGATATTTGGGATAGCTGACTGGAATGCCAATGCGCTTGACCTGCGAAAACCGATCAAGCCAGCGAACCTACAAGCTAAATCTTATCAGACGGGTTAGTAAGTCACCTATTGGGTTTAATTTTTGTCCTTGTTTGTGGGCTGGTCTGACCTTTACCAAAGAGGAGAACCATACCCATGACTATTAAAACAATTGACGATTTTAACAAACGGCTAAATACGTTTCAAAGACAATCCAAAAACTCCCAAACTTCTGTATGGGAATGTGCTAAGTTTGCAATGAAACACGTCGAAAACTGCGGAGATTTGGGACCAATGCAACGTGTTCACGATGCAATGCCTAAAGGCTACGCAAATCGCGGCGGTCTTGTTAGATGGGCAATGTCTTTTGCACCTATTAATTTTGAAGGTGGAAAATTCACTAAAGACAAAAGCGACGATGCTTTTGAGTACGATCTAGAAGAAGCATTTAAGCAACCATTTTGGGAGTCTTTTCCAATACCTGAGAAAACAGAATATTTTGACGTTTCTGATATTCAAAAGGCTCTTGATTCCATTGTTAAACGGTTCAATCGTGACAATAAACGTACAGTTGATCCAAAAGCAACTAAAGCTCTAAAAACATTAGAGACTTTGAAAATTTCATAACCCTTGGATCAGCCCACAGATAAGGACAAAATAAATTACAGACAAACCGATTTGAAAATCAAACCAGTCAACCTGAAAGGTGAATTATGAGTAAAATAAAAATAGGCTCAATCGGAGTCGATGCAGGTATGTGTTTTATAGGTGATCCATGCTATACCTTGCCTGATGATGCAAGTCAACGCACCATACTTGATGCTGATGGTAATGATCTGTGGAATAGTTTGATTAAAGAAATGGGAAATAAACTACATACATCAATGAGTTACCGTACTAAAAATAGATTTAATGAACACGCTGAAGGTTTAGGAGTATGCGTTACGACAGGATATGGTGATGGAGAGTATCCTGTCTATGCAGAGATAGAAGACGGCGTAGTTAAATCAGTCACAATTAAATTTGTATAGGAGAATTTACTATGATTGAAAAAATAGCAGTAACATTAGGAATATTAGTTGGAATTTTCCTGATATTGAGTGGGACATTGCTACCCTTTGAACTCATTTTACAAATGTTATTAAGTTTGATGGGCTTAATAATTATAATAGCTTGTATAGTCTATTTAGATTATACAATTTGTAATAACAAATATTTTAAAAAATAAAAAGTAAAGATTTACGGTCTATGGTGTAGCCGTATTCAATACACCAGAACAAAGAAAGGACTACCCATGTTAAAACCAGAGTACAAAGAAATAAAACCATCAAGTAAGCTATATCATGAGCTAAAAATGTTGGTTTGTAACAGAAAAATTTCTATGAAAAATGTTAGAAATTTAAATGTAAGTATGCAAATATCTCCTGATCTTTTACAATGCGCTCCAATGGTAATCTGTTGGAATGCAAAGAAAAAATGTTATAAGATTATTGATGGACAACATAGATATAAGGCTGCATTAATGCTTGGTAATCCCATATGGGTAATAATTGTTGATCCTAAATTTGCAAAATTAATTGGTGTATTAAATTCCAATCAAAAGAACTGGAGTTTATTAGACTTTGCTCACTTCTATGCTGAGAATGGTAACAAAAATTACGAAAAGTTTTTGCAAATATTGGAGGCCAACCCTGTTACTGCAGGTATATTGATTGGTATAGCACAAGGTTCTAGCACTAGAGATACAGCCAATGGCGGTAATAGAGACTTCAAAGATGGTAAATTTATTATTAATAGAAATAATTTACCACACATAGAAAATACTTTATATAAATTGAGACAAATAGAGTATGCTTCATGCAATCCCTCACTAACTAAGACGACTGTTAAACGAAAAGAATTTTCTGAAGCGTTTCTGCATATGTTTGAGAAAGAAAATTCTTGGTACGATCATAATGAGTTCCTTAAAAAGTTGACAAATACAAAACATAAATTTAATATCCTAGCTAATAGATCAAATATGATAACTGAAATTTTACGAATCATGGGGAAATAAAATGTCTATAAAATTTCTTGATGTATCTACCCAAAGAAAAACAGGTAACATACCACAAACATATCGTAGTGGTGGTCAAGATATGTATGGCTCATGTCCTGATAAGTGTCCCTTAAAACCCGTTGATGCAAAGACAGCTTCAGAAGTAGATGAAGAATATGCAAGAGCATTGGCAAAGGCTGTGCCTAGAAATGGAATTAGTTTTTCATACTCTCATTTTCCACCTGATAAATGGAAAGGGTTTGGATTTAATAAGCCAAAGAGAACAACACTTAATTTTTCTGCCAGTACACAGGAAGAAGCAGTACAATCTTTTAAAGATGGTATACCTACTGTATGGGCAGAAGAAAATCCATCAGCAAGGAAAGTAGATGGTGTGCAACTCATGCCCTGCCCTGCTGATAAGCATGACCATATTCAATGTGCAAATTGTGGTGGTAGTGCTGGTCCCTTATGTGCTAGACCAGATAGAAAATTTATTGTAGTGTTTAAGTGGAAACAATGGAAGAAAATACCATGCTATGCCGCCAATGGATATGTAAAATTTACGTGGAAAAATACAGGTAAAATATTATCTAATATGACAGATGGAGAAAGAGTATTAGATTGGGTAAAGAAATTACCCTTTGGTTCAACAGTGCGCCATCATGTCGCAGGTGATATTGGAAAGGTAGGTAAAAATGTTAGATAAAAAGTGGGGCTATACATTTTCAGATAGTGTTATAGTTGATGCTTGGCAATCCAAATTTGATATGATACCCCTTGACGTAGAAATAATTGAAGTAAAAAATTCAAGGAAGATTAAAGTATATGTTGAAGGTAGTTTGTATAAAGTATTTCCATCTATACAATCTTTTGAACATGACATAGCAAAATGCAAAGGAGAATTTGAATGAAGAAAATACTATCAACTAAATTTAAGAATGAAATATTAAATTTATTTAGTAAAGGCTTTAGTGGAAAACAAATAGCCACTATAATGCGCGATGAATATTATAAAGAAACAGGTAAACAATTAACACGTAATGTTTGTATGGGTATAAAGTTTAGGGCTGGTAAATGTGACCCTATGAATTATGGTTTATCTATAAAAAATAGAATGAGTAAGGTAATTGTACCTACTAAAGGATTTAAATTAAAGAAATGTTTAGCCTGTCGAGAAGAAGTTTACATACAGGAACATCTAAGAATATGTCCTAACTGTACAAGTGAAAGACAAAAGATTGACAAGTCTCAATGGGATAGTAGTATAGTAGTGAGAACACAAAAAGAAGTTAAACAAATTTTGAAAGGATTACTGTGATGTTTAATAACCCTTTAACTGGATATATAGTATGTCTTGGTATCGTATTAGCTACCTTGCTATTGGTATATTTAAAAGTAAGTGGATTTACTATAGGATAATACAATGAAAGCAAGAGAAAAAGATGGATGGATACGCCGCTATGATTTGTATCAGTTGGCTAACCACCCTGCAAACATAGCAACAGATTGGCCTAGAGAATGGATGTGTTACCAGTATCCAGCAGAGTTTCAGAAGCTGGCTGTTAGATTATCACTAAGAATTTTAGATGGAGATGACCAATGAAACTAAGACCAGAGTTTGAAAAAGAATGTTTGAAGGCTGTTATTAACGACATGAAAAGAGAGATAGCTTTCGGCTTAGATAATGCTAAAAATAGTGAAGCTCTGCTTGAAGCTGACACTTGGATAGACATCTATGACAAAGAAACCGATGAGATTTATTCAATTAATTATTCGTGGGATTGGTCGAACGACGAAAAAGAAGTAAGCGTTGTGGCTTATCCAACAGAAGAGTATAAAGAAAATAGTGAAACTTATATTCGTGAGTTAACAACTGGTGATTGTGTAATTATATTAGGAGTTGACCAATGACTGATAAAAAGTGGGCTATAATATGCGACTGTGCATGGTGCAACGGTGAAGGTGAAACCCACGGCAATGACCCAAGCAAGAAAGCAGAAGAGTGCAGAGAATGTGAGGGTCATGGGATAGAAGAGTTCTATGAAGATGCTGACCAATACGAAAACGAAGAAGAAGCACGAGAAGATTACAAAAGTAAAGAGATATTATTCGTAGCCCTTGTAGACCGTTCATGGGGTAGTCCAACAACAAGCATGGAATAACATGAAAAAACAAAACACTAAATATAAAGTAAAGAAAATAAATACCTATGCTAAATCATTACAAGATAATAAGTATAGACAACGTGTAGTATCTAGTGCTAAAAAGTATAAACGAAATAGGAGAGTTGAAGATGAGTAATATACATGATGGTAGTTTCTTTGATGAGTACAGAAAAATTGTTGGTTATAAAATTGTAGGTATTGCTCAAGATGATAGTGACCCCGATGATATATGGGAAGGTTTAGTTTTATTGAAGGGAACCAAACGAAAAATTGCATGGATTCAGCGTGACCCTGAAGGTAACGGCTCTGGATTTTTATCCATAGAAGATAGGATAGTCGAATGATTATATGTTGGTGGAGTGCTGGCGTTACCAGTGCAGTAGCAACTAAACTTGCAATAGATGAGTTTGGTAAAGAGAATGTACGCCCTATGTATTTTCATATTGACTCTGCACATGAAGATAATGTAAGATTTAAAAAGGAATGTGAAGAGTGGTATGGAATTAGTATTGAAACATGGCAAGCCAAAGGTTATAACAATCAGTTTGATGTTATCTTAAAAGATAAATATGTTAATGGACCTGGTGGTGCGAGATGTACTTTAGTTTTAAAGAAAAGAGTACGACAAAAAATAGAAAGAGAAGTTGAATATAAAGGTCAAGTATTTGGGTTTGAATATTCTAAGAAAGAAATTAACAGGGCCATTAGATTTGGAGAGCAGTACCCAATGTCAAAGCCTTTGTTTCCCCTGATTGAACGTAAGATGACTAAACCAGAATGTCTTTATTTCTTGGAGAGTAAAGGTATAAAAAGACCCAAGATGTATACGCTAGGTTATGGAAATAATAACTGTATTGGTTGTGTCAAAGGTGGAATGGGATACTGGAATAAGATAAGAAAAGATTTTCCTGATGTGTTTCAAAGAATGTCTCAGGCTGAAAGAGTAGTAGGTAATTCCTGTATAAGAAATAAATTTTTAGATGAGTTAGACCCCGATGCTGGAAGAGAATTAAAAGAGATAGCTCCTGACTGTGGAAACTTTTGTGATATAGAATTTCAAGATTTACTACATCCAAAGTTAGAAGAAATATATTCTAAACCAAAACAACTTAGACTATTATTAGGAGATGAAGATGAGTGATAGAACAGTAGCGATTGAAGGTTGGCAACAATTAGAGTGGTTAATGAGTGATAGATGGGATATGACATTACAAGAAGCTTTACAATGTATGGTTGATAACAATCAAGATATGAGTTTTCTTAATGATATCAAAGGGTTATGGGTTCTTAAAACTGAGAAAGGAAAAGAAGATGAGTAATATACACAACGATGCTATTAAAGAACTATTATTTGAATCAGCAATGACAACCCTGTTGAAGCAGGGTAAACCTGATAATGAAACTACTGAACTTGAAGCAGTAGAGATGGTTGCCCAAGAATGGGAAAAGATAGAAGGGTATTGATATGAAAACACCAATAATATTGAGTGACTTTGAGCCTGATGAACACCTGATAATAAGTGAGATAGTAGTTGATAAGTTAGAAGATGAAGACACAAATTTTTTAACATGGCATATTGTCGTAGAAAGAGAAGGAGAATAATTATGTTTGATCGTGATAAACTTAACTTTGAAGTAGAGAAATTTCCTCTTCAAGTAATCAATGAAAGTCCTGATGGTACTGTTTTTTGTGAGGAGTTATCGTCTAACATTGGTATAGGTATAAGACGTAAAGATACGAGAGAACCCCTCGCCATTGTAAAGGATAGCTATGAAATTGTACAATACATTTCTATCGTAGACCAAATAGAAGAAGCATTAAACCTAGCTGGTCTTGATCTTACTGATGCAGAGTTTACCACTAATGTATATGATAGCGGAGCCAAGATAGAATTGACTGCAAAGTTCCCTGCACATGCACAGGATATAGATGGTAAAGGTCTTGTTGTCCCACAGTTTAAGTTTCGTACTAGCCAAGATGGGACATGGGCAAATAACGGCATGATGGGATTGTTTAGATTCTTCTGTTTCAATACCCTGATTACTGGTAACAAGTTAGCTTATGTATATGGTAGGCATACCAAAAACTTCAGCCCTGTTTCATTTGGTGCTAAGATAAGAACTGCCTCTGAATACATAGCAGGTGATGGGCTTGCAAGGATGAACAAGTGGTTTAACACTCCCTTAAAACGTGAGGATGCCATCCAACTATTTACTAAAACTCTTGCCAAGCGTACTGATAATGTTACTAGAAAAAATGTAGGTAACAAAGTAATGTTATCTAATCTTATGAAAACATTTGATGAAGAGAATAGACATGTACATGGTAAAGGACTATATGAAAAGTATGGTACTCAAACAATGGGGTCACTGTGGACTGCTTATCAGGCGGCTACGGCATGGTCAAGTCATGTTACTAATGGTAAGGCAGGAAGTAGAAAACATGTAACAAGAGTTAATCGTGAAGACAGAGTTCGTAAGATGTTGGACTCATCTCAGTGGCTAGAACTAGAAGCAGCATAGAGATAAGGAAAAATTATGTGGGCTGTACATAACGAAGATTGTTTACAAACAATGAACAATATGTTTGGTGGTCAAGTCAAGGCCACCATTACATCACCACCATATAACATGAACCTGCGTATTCGTAATGGTAAGTATTGTTCAAGACAAATAGTAGAAGAAGAATTTTCTACAAAGTATTCAGACTTCCCTGATAACTTACCAATAGAGGAATACAATAAACTACATACAGAAATACTAAGGGAACTACTAAGAGTAAGTGAATTAGTATTCTATAATGTACAAGTAGTTACAGGGTCAAAGAGGTCTATCTTTAAAATGATTGGTGAGTTTGCCAATAACCTCAAGGAGATTATCGTATGGGATAAGGGATATGCACCACCAGCTATGATGACGCAGGTCATGAATAGTGTCACAGAATTTATATTAGTATTCGATAATGATTATCCTATTAGTAGAAAGTATAGAACAGGTAGGTTTGATAGAGGTACACTGGATAATATCTGGAGAGTTAAAAGGTCTAGTAAAAGTTTCGATGGTAACAAGGCTACGTTTCCAGAGGAGTTAGTAGAGAAAATAATTTTAAACTTTACAGATGAAGGTGATGTAGTGTATGATCCATTCAGCGGCACAGGTACTACGGGAGTAGTAGCAAACAGATTAGGAAGAGAGTTTATAGGTAGTGAAATAAATAGTAAATTAGTAAACATCTCAAAGAGAAGGATTATAAATGATTGATATAACAGAACTAACAGACAAAGAAGTTTTAATAATAATACTATTGACAATACCATTTATTGTATTATATTTATCAGGTAAATAGCGGAGATTAAAATGATTGAACATATTACCTACAGAAAACTAATTCGTAACTTACTCTTTACTTATTATGATGAGAATGATAAGGCACTGGATAAAAATGTTAAAGTGGAGTTGCCAAATGGTAAAATATATGATATCATATATGCGTATCCACTTGGTAAAGAAGGCGACCAAGATATTATTCTAAAAGTAGATGAGGGTATAGAAGATGAGTACTAATTATAAAAGCTATGAAGATGTATCAGAAGTAGATAAAGATTATATCTTGACAGTACTCCAATGTTCAGGCTATAATATTAATTCTATAACGGAAGTTAGTCTGTCAGATATAAATGGGTTTTTAGATATGGTCCATACTTGTAGTGTAGATAATGGCTAAGAAACAAATAAAAGTTTATGAACATAAAGAAGTTGTCAAGAAAAAAACTTCTATTGGCAACTCTGTTAGATCGCGTCCAACCAATAAGCACAAGCGAAGGAGTTGGAAAAAGTATCAAGGACAAGGGAGAAACTAATGTCTATTTTAATGGAAGTAAATAAGATTAGTGGGAGTCCTACTTTAATTATGAAAGATGGATATAAATCACTAGATTATTCTGAAAAGTTACAGTGTCTTGTCTCTATAAAAACTGTGATTGAAAAAGAAATAGCTTTTACTGAGAGAGAATTAGGTGACTTTGTTGAGAAACGTAAGTTTGTATAAGGATTGGTGTAATGAAAAAAGATTTTTTTGAGTGGCTATTTAAAGCATTGAAGATTGATGTTAACAATACTTCTAAAAGTGGATTGGAAAATGTTAATCGCTACACAAGGGCTGGTAAGAATGGTAAAATTATTATCTGTCCTGTGTGTCGTGAGCCAGAAGTAGTATATCACTTCTCATGGGCAGCAATGACATGTCCATCTTGTAATACAAGCTCTAATAAAAATGATTGGTTAGTTGGTGTCTGATGTTTGTAATTGTTCAAGATGTTATTAAAGAAGCACACAAAGATTTAGATAACTTTGATTGCTTTGATATCTTGACAACACCCACTGGCTTTCCTATGAAATTTGAAACAGAAGTGGAAGCAATTAAATTCTTAAATGATTTAGGAATTGATATGCCAGCAGGATCAGATGAAGGGGAGATTAGAATTGACAGACTCCATTAGTCAATATAATGCTATAGTTTCTCAGCTAC
>VTLG01006565.1_pt1 | contig 12943 bp, 11 predicted proteins | sample 4694571 | NCBI WGS metagenome assembly VTLG01 (sample SAMN12604809, study PRJNA352737) | marine metagenome | biome: ENVO:00000447; feature: ENVO:00000209|ENVO:00000569|ENVO:01000036; material: ENVO:00002151; isolation source: viral sequences binned using virsorter ... | reverse complement strand
CCTTTTACCACTACTCTTTCTCCAGCATTGATTCCATGACTATTTGCAATAACAGTAACTTCGTTTCCCGATCTTGAAACCGCATCTGTATCAAGAGAAATTGTATTTGAAAGTGAAAACCCCAAATTAATATCAGTATTCGAGCCAGTATTAAATGTACTTCCTGTAAGAGTTAATATTGAAATGGTATTCGATGTTGTCTGAATAGAAGAAATAACTGCATTCGATGTTGTGGTTGTCAGAATTTCTCCATTGGAAAAAGTTCCCTTTACATCAGATGCATCTAAAACTACCGTTGTTGTATTTGCTTGAGTTTTTAATGTTGCATAATTTGCATCTAAATCTGTTATACCTTCACTTGCAATGAATGTTCCAGATACATTTGAAAGTGCAAGAACAACAAATGTATTTCCTACGTACTTATTTTCTGCAATGTCGTTGTTCGCACCAGCATAACCGATTGCGCCAGTATTCGCAACCAATGAAAAATCGTGTCTTGTATCCGTATTTGCAGTTGGAAGAGTTGCGACTCCACGATAAACTTCTCCGTTAATCGTATTTGCTGGGAAAAATGGTTCTGCTGTTGTTGGAGTTGAATAAGGTGTAGTATTTTCATCTATCGCAACCAGTTCTCCATTTGCACGGCTGCGAGTCAAGAAATACTTTGAAAAGTCTGTAAAATACTTTACATCATTTCCATCATCATCTGCAATCGTTGTATTTGCATTTGAAGTAGAAGAAAGAGTGACCATTCCTCCACCCTCATTCAAATCATGAAGTACTGTATATCCAAATGATGTTTTATTACTATAATCAGAATCTTCTAATTTACCAAAAGATAAAGACCCTGTTGAATTATGTGGTGCAGTTCCACCTAACCTTGTTGATATAGTTCCATCATCTATTCTAAAACTTAAAATTTCACTCGCCCCTGCGCCCTGAAGAAGAGCACGTTGTTTTGCAAGATTGATACACACTTCATGAAGAGAATCTTTATTTGAATGGGAACTATTTGCGGGCCCTCTCAAATAAGAAATAAATTGTTCTTTTAATAGATCTGCAAGTTGAACAGTGTCGCATATTCCAACTCTCGCAAACACTACATTTGCTGGTTGTCTTGCAATGTCTTCTAAGACTTCTTGTTTTTTTTGTGCTACATCCATAATTTTAACTTATTGGCCCTGTAAATGGTATTGGTGGACTGCCTGGAATCATTCCTATAACTATTGCAGCCAGTGTATAATTATTTAACGCACTAGCAAAACTCTGTGCGAATAAAGTTGCAGACGGAGCAGGAGAACCAAATACTTGCATCAATTCTCCTGTCAACAATGGTAATCCTGCAGCTGTTATTATTGTATTTTGATGAACACTCAAAAAAGTTGCTAAACATGTATCGAATGCTGTTGCCATTTTTTGTGCAGTTAATGCACCAGCAGGACTTGACCCCCCCAAAATGTTTCCAAGATCTTGTCCTAGTGCAGAAGATCCTGGCATTGCAGTAAAAGATCCTGCTCCTGCATTCATTCCTGTCGAACAATAATTCATGTACGCCTTTGCTATATCCAATCCTACAAGTTGTGGAGAAGGATTTCCTGCCGGGCCCTTATCCAATGCAGCAATCAATTCACTCTGTAATGTTCCAACAATTAATGGCATAATTTCTAACCTAAAAATACTTTTTTCGACATTGCACCCAGAAGTTTAAACGCAAACGATGGATGAAGTGGCCCTGTTGGCCCCACCGAACTTGGATGATAATGATCTTTAAAAATATCCAACATCGACTTTCCAAGAAGTGCTGGTTCTGATGTTCCTCCAACTGTAACCAATGCACCTTTGATCTGTGTAAGTGCATCTGCTTCAATATTGACTAATGCTCCTTTGACTTCTGCTTGAACAATACCCTGTAAAGTTGATTTTGTCAATGCACGAATATTGATCCCCGATGGCCCAGTGTTTGAAATAATGTCAATATCTCCCAATGGTGCTTTTAGTGCAACTTGTGCAGCAACTCCACCCGGCCCCACATTTAAATCGATTCCTCCTGTGAGTATCATGTCAACCGTTTCCAGAACAATCTTTCCCAAGAATGCCTTGATCATCTTTGCATTTACATTTCCAAGAATCACATCTATATTTGTAATCGATTCTTCTGAACTTCCTGTTACTGTTTGTGTCATCGGGCCAAATGATGTAATATTTGTTGCACCAAATGAACCCATTGTCAACTTACCAGCATTAATTCCGTATTCCCCCTGTACTCCTAATTTATAACTTCCCTTGACCTTATCTTCTGCTGAATCATCATCACGAACAATTTTCGATTTTCCTTTTAAAAGAAGAGTATCCTCTGCCGCAATAACAACATGTTTTCCTTTAATAATCGTATTTAACGATTGGGAATCAATGATCACATTCTGTTTTTCAGAAATCAATCGAACTTCTTTTTCTGCATTGAGAAGTAATTTACCTCCAATGTCTACTGCATAATCTTCACCTATTGATTTTAATTCATGTCCTCTTATGATTGATTCTTGATTTCCAGATGTAATATTGTACCGATGGGCAACAGTACGATCAACACGCATTCCCTTTGGATGAAATTCTGTAAATGTTCCTGTTCGATGATACCAATTCATCCGTTCTTTTGTAGGAGTATCATCTATTTCAACTAAATGTCCACTCTCTGATTCATAAACATGATTAAATGGATATTCTGCTGCATAAGGTGTAGGTGGTTGTGTTATTTTGTATACCTCATTCGTACTTGCAAAACTAGCAAGTTCTGCTTCATCTGAAATGTGTCTGTTTATATTTGGCGGTTGAACATATTTTGAAGTAAATTCTACGGTATCTCTATTGCCTGTTTTTAATTTAACAATAGATGCATTTGAAGATAATACATTGGTTGAAGTATCATCTTCTCCACGAGCATAAATTGAAGTTGTTGGTTTATTTAATTCTCTTGGATAAAGAGATTGACTTGTAAATTCTCTTCGTTCTGGATCTGTATAATCCACAACATCAACTTCTTGTCCATATTCAATTTTAACTTCCTTTGGAGGATATGGCCAAGAAGTTAAACTTACTGGATTTCCTGCTGGTTTTGCCTTTCCAGTAGAATCCTGTGCATTCAAATCCGTATTGGTTGTATCTAATCGAGAATCATTAAACCCTGTATTCAGTTGTGCATATTGTTCTGGAATACCATGAAGTGTTCCAACCATGACAGGTTCTTGTGCAAGTTCTCCATCACGAAAAAAACCCATTACCCAAGTACCTTCGACAGGCCCAACTGGCGATTCTCCTACACCAGTTTGACTTGCAGAAGTAATTGGCATTAAAACTTGTGCCCACGGAAGAGAATCAACTGAAATTTCTGTTTTGTCTGATGTGTGCCACCCTAAAATACGAACTTTACACCGTCCAAGAAACAGAGGATCTTTTCGATCTTCTACTACTCCATTCCACCAAATATATCCGTCTTTTCCTTGAAAATAACTGGTTTGCATTATCTATCCTCTTACTCCAACTACAGCAGAAGTTGTTTTGACAACAAATCTTCTATACCGATCTTTATTTTTCTCAAATAATGTTTTTGGTCTAGAAGTTCCATCAGTAGATTCTTCTGTTATCTGTCCTTGTATTCGTTTCGCAAAAGAATTTTTAATTAATTCAACATCCATATCAAAAGAATCTTTCGTAATAATGTGTCGTATTTTTGATATTAAATAATATCCACTATAAAGTTGATGCCCAACCTGAACTGATGTAATATCAGTCGAATCATCTGGAATTCCTGTTGGAATTTCAAATCGAATCAAATCTCCCACATGTCGAGATGAGTTGCCAGGTACAGTAAAATTTACAATAATACTTCCAAATTCTTGAATCTGCATTTGTCGTTGAAGCAACCAATCTTCTATTCGATTAGGTCTTGCATCTTGATCTTTAAATGTTGTAGTAGAAACTCCAATAGATGTTGTTGTTTTAGTGGTACTTGCAGTAGTATTTGCCGTAGAAGCATCTTTTGGCGGATTAAATATTGCATCATGAAATCGTGTGGTTGTTGCAAGTTTGATATTAGCATCATTAGAACCAATATAATCAGAATTAGTACTGATTAATTTATTTTGTTTTTTATCTCTAATATCAATATCAGTAGCAATAAAGTCTGCCAGTCTTCTTTGTGAATCATCTATATCAACAGGATCTTCTTTGAGTTCTGTTACACCTGTTGTGTCATCCGTACTTTGTTCTACCTTTGCTGATTTTTCGTAATAATCTAAATTAACCTCATCATATTTCATTCTAATAGGATCGTATGCAATCAACTTAGAGCCAAACATTCCACCATTTAAATCCTCTAGTGTCTTAAATGAACTTTTTATTTCAAACTTATCTACTGCAAAATAATTCAACGACATATTATCATGTCTGCTATTGACTGTTTTAGGTGCATATTGATAAAGTGGAGTACGTCCTTTAGCCTTTTGTTTGAGAATTATACTTTCAATTGATTCATAAAAAAATCCAGATCCAAGTTTTTCGTAAAACATAAACAACGAACCCAGAGGTTTCGCTGATGCAGAAGTATTTGTATTTTCTTGATCTAATGGATCTGCATCTTCCGAAACAGAACGTGATGCAAAGAAATTAATTGCTTGAAACGGAGTCCAATTTGGAACAACAATATTTTGTGGTGTTGCAGTTTCTTCTATAAAGGCCTTCTTGGTTTCTGCAAATCCCCCCATTTTACCAGTAAGTTTAGCAAGAACATCCTTGACCATATGAGAATATTTTCGTCCTTTATATCCTTTACTTACTTTTGTTTTAGAATTAAAAACGTATTCCTCACTGACAAAAAATATCTTGTATATCTTTGTTTTTTCCTGCGTACCAACTTGAGTACAATCATATATTTTAAATCGTTGTCTCAATGCCTCTTCACTTGCAATTTGAGAACCAGCATCTGCTTTATCAGTATCTATTTTTGAACCTTCTCCGGCCGGAGTAGTATATGTCATAATGAGTGTTTCATCACCAATTATAGGAATTGTTTCTGCATGTCCTTGAGTATCCAAAAAGACATATGTTCCTTTTAAAACATTAGAAAACAAATCTTCATAGATATTCAATTCTATGAACATAGATTTAGAATTTATTTCTACTGCATTAGCATTTGAAGGAGAATGTACAGATAATTCTCTCAAACGAAAATCACCAGATGCCTGTGATGATTCGTATGATCGTTTTCCTAATAATTTGTCTATATTTGTTGATTCGTATGCCATATCATTTCATTATGTTGCAAATGTGCGTTTTACTGCATAATCTATATCTTGAATAAATTCAGAATTAATCAATTTAATTTCTCTTTTATTATCATTTAATTCATCTTCCCACTCATAATTTGTTTGTGTTGTACGATCTTCTGTATCAAGTGCATTATATGTAGTTTCGTCTACAATAAATTTTACTTCTGGTATTCGTTCTGCAATTCCTGTTCTTGGAACTTCTGCACGAATAATCTGATAGTAATATTTGGTTGTTCCCATTGCAGTTGATACACTTCCGTACTTACTCGTAATATATTGTTCAAATTGTTGAGAAGAAAGTGGCCAGTCAAAGTTGGGATCATAAATGTCATTGATTAACATAATCAAATACGCATATGCAACTGTTCCGTACTTCTGATGAGAAATGATATCCGGCCGTTCTCCTTCTTTCACGTAGTAAGGATAATAATCAGATATATCTTCAAGCACTTTTGGTTTGAACTTGATTTTTTTCATTATATTGGTAACAGACCGATAGTTATTCGGTTCTGCTCCAAATATATCATAATTGACTTTTGGGATGTTTCTAAAATAGTTTGCCATTTATTATCCTATGTACTACTGGTGCCTCGTGGGCCACCTCCACCAGTTTTGATCATGTCTTGTATTGCTTTTTCATTTTCGGCCCGTGCTTTGGCCTGTGCTTGATTTTCCAATAACGTTTCATTCACTCCCATTGCAAAAGTATCATCTACTTTATCCGAACTTATTACGAAATCCAACTCTTGGAAAGTCAACGAAAGATTGGTTTGAACAGGTGCTCCATCTCTATGAAACGAAACTATACTTTGTGGATCATAATTGACTGTCATATTAGTAATAACGTGCTTCATTTTTGGCGGAAACATATCTACATAAAATGTATTTGGTTTCCCATGAGAAAGTAATTTAATTGTCCAGTGTCTAGGAGATTTAAAAAATGGAGATGATAACCTACCATTCATATTTTCTCCAGATTGATCCTTTCCAGCACCAGCCATTCTAGGTAACATTCCATTTTTAAAATCTTTAACTATATCTCGAACTCTTACTGATTCTGTATTTTCTTTTGGGAAAAACATAAAATTAAAGGTATGAGATCTAAATGAATTTGGGCCCTTATAAACCAGTGCCATGTGATTGTTGACTGCTAATCCTGCTCCTGCACCAATTGCTGTTCCAAGAGTAGGAATTAGTTTAGATGCAAACCCCAAAGCGGCACTTGTTGCACCACCCTGAATTCCTATTTTTGATAATGAACCAGAAATTGCAGATTTACCTTTTTCGGTAAATGCATCTTGAATTGCACCTCCAGCTTCTGCCATCAATGCTGCTGAATTCATACCTTCATAATTTGCACCATAAGTAGTTGTTAGTGCATTTGGAGGAATATATAATGCAATAGAAGACATTTCTTGACCAGAACCAATTGCAGTCTTTGATTCATATGATGTAAGTAACATATAATGAGGAACTTCTCCATTTGCTACTTGAGATCCCAAATTCATTGGGAAATTTAACGGTGATATTGCCATGAGAAAACGCTATAAAGGTAAATTTAAGGTTAAAAATTCCCAAAAATATAAAGGGAATCCATCTAATATTATTTATCGTAGTTTAATGGAACTCCGATTCATGAAATGGTGCGATACAAGTGAAAAAATACTTCAATGGAGTAGTGAAGAAGTTGTTATCCCTTATATTTCTCCCATAGATAATAAGAGACATAGGTATTTCCCCGATTTTCTTATTCAAACTTCAAAAGGATGGTTTCTCATTGAAGTCAAACCATCTTCCGAATCCAAACCACCCAAGAAACTTGTTGTTGAAACCCTGACCTTAAAAAAGAAAAGAAGATATAACAGAGCAGTCCGAACATGGTTGGTCAACGAAGCAAAATGGAAAGCTGCAAAAAAGGTATGTACCATAGAAGGTTGGGAATTTCAAATAATGACAGAAAAACAACTCACACCAGATAAATAATAGTATTATGGCAGAGGTACAAGAAAGTTTATTAGATAAAGTAACAGGTGCAATTCGATCTGGAACAATTGGGAAAGAAGTAAAGCGTTCTGCACAATGGTTTCATAATAAGGTTAGGGGATTAAAAGGAGATCTTAGAAACAGATTTAGTTCTACTAATCCAGGCAAATTTTATCGTGAAGCAGAAACAAAAATAAACCCAGCTGTTCTTAAAAGAAGGCCAAGTTTAGGAGATCTATTTTGTTATAACTATAATCCAAAACATCGAGCAACATTACCATATTATGATATGTTTCCGATGATTATGTTGATTGGATCGGATGCAGATACTTTTCTTGGAATAAATTTTCATTATCTTCCACCAAAATTTCGTGCGATTCTTTTGGATAAAGTAAATGCAAAAATTGGAAATGCACTTCCTAAGTGGAGCAAACTTACTAAAATTAAACAAATTGCTCCGACTATAAAACGATATCGATTCGATCACATTATGAAAAAAGTAGTACCCATAGAAGAGAAAGAACAAGAAATTGCAATATTTCTGCCACTGGAAAAATTCAGAAAAGCATCTAAAGGTGCAGTCTGGGCTGAAAGTAAAAGGAGATTCGGATAATGTCAGGATTTAGCGTAACAGAATTTACAGGAAAATTGGGAAAACTAGGTCTTGCTAGTCCAAACAAGTTTAAAGTACAATTTGAAAGTATACCTGTAACAGATTCAAATAGTGTTTTAAATTTCATGTGTGAATCAATCGATCTTGCAGGAAGACAAGTACAATCTACTATGGAATTGCAATATGGACTAAGAAGAGAAATTGCATACAATGCACCAACTTATAATCCAGTATCAATAACGTTCCTCTGTACTGAAAACATGGACGAAAAAAGAATTCTTGATAAATGGAATAATATGTGTGTAGCTGCAAATAGCAATTTTGATGTTGGATATTATAAAGATTATGCTTCTGGTAAAATGAGAGTAACCACATTGGATTCTAGTGGAACTGTTGAAAAATATTGGATTGAATATCAAGAAGTATGGCCAAAAAGTGTACAGTCAGTCAATATGAGTCATGCAACCCAAAATAATACTTTAAGGGTTGTTGCAGAATTTTCATATGCATATTGGACTACACAAGATACACATAGTGCTTCAAATACAGCATTAAACGATCAAGTTACAGGGGTTAAAAGACCAGGCAGACCATAAATTATTAACACCATGAAAGGAACCTATTATGGCATTACCTAAACTGAACGTTCCAGTATATGAGGCGGTTCTACCGTCAACTGAGAAAGTTATTAAATTTAGACCCTTTTTAGTAAAGGAAGAGAAAGTATTATTAACAGCAATGGAAGATGGTGGACAGACCGCCATGATGAATGCTATTAAAAATATTCTCAAAAACTGTATACAACAAAAATTAGAGGTAGATAAACTACCGTTATTTGATATTGAATATTTGTTCTTGAAATTAAGATCAAAATCAATAGGTGAAAAATCAGAAATCGGGTTGAAATGTTCGTGTGATGAAAATGCAGTCACACAAGTTGAAATCGATATGGACAAAATAGAGGTTGAAAAACCAGAAGGTCATACTCGAAAGATTATGATCAATGATGAAGTAGGAGTGATGTTGTCCTATCCAGTTATGAAAACAGCAGGAGTGGATAAACAAGATGGAATGTTGATTGTAAGAGATTGCATTGAAATGATCTTTACTGGTGAAGAAACACACGAAAAAGGTTCATTTACCAATAAAGAACTTGATGAATTTATAGACAGTATGGATACGAAACAATTTGGAAAGATCAAAGAGTTTTTTGATACCATGCCTAAATTACAGCACACTGTAAAATATACTTGTAGTGCTTGCGGTGAAGATAATGAAGTAACATTACAGGGGCTAGACTCTTTTTTCGGGTAGGCCTGAGTCATAATTCACTTGAGAACTATTACATGACAACATTTGCCATGGTTCAACATCACAAGTGGAGTATAACCGAACTAGAGGATATGTTGCCCTACGAGAGAGACATTTATGTTGCAATGTTGAAAAATTGGGTTGAAGAAGAAAATGAAAGAATTAAACAACAAAATACTGGACGCTAACTAATGGCAGATACAGCAGAAAACCAAAGAGCAAAAATCATTGACATTACCGAATTATTGCGGAAAGGTCAGGAAGAATCTAAATCTGAAATAGTTACAACTAGGCATGCTATTCAGACAATGGATAATTCCATTTCCAATTCTTTAACAACGATAGGAAATTCTATCAATTTGGGATTTAAATCTCTTGCTGATAAAATTAAAGTTTCGCTTTCCGAACCACCATCTTCTGGTGATTTATCTTCAGCACAATCTCATCTCTTTGGTATTGAAGGGTGGACAGAACACATTCATCTTGCAATAAAAGATCTTATAACACCAGTATCAAAAATTGCAGAATTACTTGGAGCCCGACTTCCAACTAGAGAAGAAAGAGAAGAAGCGAGCAGAGATAAAGGAGATGGGGGTCAACCCTCAGCAGTTCCCGATTCTCCCGATCCTAAGAAGCCAGGATTTCTTGGTAGATTGATGAAAGGTATTGGTGCAATCGGCAAAGGTTTAGCAAAACCTCTAGGTGGTCTTTTTAAATTTTTAGGTAGTATCGCAAGTATATTTAAAACATTGGGTGGATTTCTTCTTAAACCTATTAAATGGTTAGTTGGAGGTGTAGCAGGCACTCTTGGTACTGCAATAAAATGGATCAGTAAAATGTTTCTTGGTCTAGCAGGATTTGCTGCACTGATTGGTGCAATAGGTATTGCTTCTGCCACAATGTCTGATGAAGAATTTGAAAAATTTAAATTGAGTATAGCGGGTGGAGTTGCAGGAGCCATTAAGAAAATAGTTGATGGGGCGATGTTAATTTGGAATAAATTTGCTCCCGATTCATGGAAAATTAAAAAAGAAGATCGAGATAAATTCTCAAACGCAACATTTACTGCTGTTCATGATACTATCATTGCGGTTATAGATTTTGCAAAAGAACTTGCGGATTCATTCGGTGCAGGATTTAAAGAAAAATTAGCACCATTTAAAGAATCTTGGGAATCTTTATCAAAAACATTTGGTGAAATTGTTGATGCATTTAAAGAAAAAGATGTTGGAGAAAAAGCAAAGGGAGGATTAGTTGGTATTGCAAAACAAGTTGGAGGAGCAGTAGCATCTATTGCAACATTTTTTATGCAACTTGCAGATGCACTTGGTCAATCTGTACTAGGAAAAGAAGTTAAAGTAGATAATGAATTTATTAATACTGCTGCAAGATGGATAAAAGGAATCATAAACTTTATTGCTGATATTGCAGGAGGCGTCAAAGCAGGATTTGAAGGAAAATTTGATACCATATCTAAAAGTTGGACAGAATTTAAAGCAGCAATAGGAAGAGTCGCCGATAAATTTACAAAAATGTTAGAGGGCGATAAAGATAAGAAAAGTTCTTTTGTAGCTGCCGCAGAATGGTTGGGAGATAAAGTTGGAAGTTTTGTTTCTGGTCTTCTTGATCTTGCAACTGGTATAGCTAATCTTGTCTCAGATCCAGATAAATTTCTTGGAAGAATGCATGGAAAAATAATGGCATTATTTGATGATTTAGGATCTCTCATAGCAGATTGGTGGGAAAATGGTATTGCAAATCCTAGAACATGGAGAAATATGCTCATTGGTCTTTTGGGGCCAAAAGCAGGTGCAGCTGCAGCAGCAACATTTGGATTAGGCAAAGAAGGTATTCAAGAAAAAGAAGAAGAAAAACGAAAAAAATTGGTGACAGAAACATCTAGAATTCCTGCACAAATAAAAGAATTTGAAGACGAATTAGCAAACAACACTAAAAAATATACTGGAGCTCAAAGAAGATTTATGGCTTCAGAAATAGAAAGATTGAAATCCGAAAAAGAAAGAAATATAGAAAAAATTAAATCCATCGAAATGTTACATAAAATGGATAATGCACAAGAAGAATTGGCAAAAAAGAGAGAACAAATTCTTTTAGACAAAGGTATTAATATAGAAAAATTACAAAAAGATGCTGCGGCTGCAGAGAAAGCTTTTCAAAGTTTCAAAAGCGGAATGGGGAGATCCCTTACAGGTGAAAGAATTAATACAAATATAGAAGGTCAAAGATTTGAAGGAATAGAAAAAGATGATGGAGAAACTGGGGGAGTTAGACTCCATAGAGGAAATGTTAAAGATTTATTAGAACAACAAGGTTTTACTGATGCAACTTTAAAAGATAAATCTCTAGGAGAAATGCTTGTTATATTAAGATCATCTTTTAAAGATAAAAGCGAAAAAGTTGCAGCCGAAGATATTCAATCTATATTGTCTGGCGAGGGTGGAAGCTACGCTTCTACTTCAGATAAAGAAGCTAAGATGCACATAAGGCAATTAGATCAAATAATTACCGAACAGATGAGACTAGAAGAGGAACAAAAACTAATACTTCTTGAAGCACAAAAACCATTACAAGAAGCAATGGCACAATTAGGAAAAGATGAAGTTCAAGAAATATTAAAATTGCTGGAAGCAACAAAAGGAGAAGGACAAAAGGGTGGAAGAATTCCAGAAACAGGATTGTATAAACTTCATGGGGGAGAAATAGTCTTTGATCCGCTCGCTTCTAGTCAAATAGACAATTTTGTTGCATCTTATTTACCACAATCTGGACAACAATTGAATCAATTACAAATGGGTAGAGTTGGATTGGATGGTGCAGGAGGTGGGACTACTCAACCAGTTATTGTACAGGATAATACCCAAGCAGTACAACAACATCAACATATACATATCCCCGCTCCCGATGGACAAACATTGCCAGGAGAGCGAGGGAATTTCGTTCACAAAGTTTCGTAAAGTTTACGCCTCTGCCAACTTCTTGAAATAGTCAAGGTTCTCATCTTGACCTTCTTCCGTACTGGAAGGTTTGGAGATCGGTTGTCCACCATCAAATGGTGGTTCAGAATGATCGATGGTAGTTGGTGCCGACATTGCGGCAGTCTGAGTATTTCCAAGAACCACATCAAGACGAGTTTTCAACTCATCATAGGTCTTGAAATTATTCTGATCAACAAACTCATCAAGAGAATGTTGTTCTCCCCAAATACGTTCCATCTCAGAATCTTCCAAGAGTGGAGCCGGAGTGATGAATTCCGACTTGTCGTAATTTGAGAAACCATCAACCTTACGAATCTTCAGTTTGAAGTTCGCACCTTCCCAAAAATCGAATACATCTACAGATGACTCATCCTCAAACTCAGGATTCGCCATGGAACTGATCTTATCAAAGATCTTCTTTCCATAACGGAAAAGGAATACCTTTCCTTCGTTCTGAGGATTGGCCTTATCTTCTACAACGTAAATGTTGGAGAAGTAAGTTAGTCTCCGTTTCTGTTTTCGGGCGATCTCTTTGTTCGCCTCGATACCAGAATTCCAAAGAGTGGAGTTATACTCCGCCAATGGATCTTTCTGACCGATAGTAGTCAGTGAGTTTTCAATGTACCATCCACCCGGCCCTTGGAAACCGTGATTGAAGACACGAACAAACGGAAGTTTGCTGTCATCTAATGATGGGAGAAAACGAATAACGGCATAAC
>VTLG01004850.1_pt1 | contig 12943 bp, 20 predicted proteins | sample 4694571 | NCBI WGS metagenome assembly VTLG01 (sample SAMN12604809, study PRJNA352737) | marine metagenome | biome: ENVO:00000447; feature: ENVO:00000209|ENVO:00000569|ENVO:01000036; material: ENVO:00002151; isolation source: viral sequences binned using virsorter ... | reverse complement strand
AACATCAGGGAACCCTTGCTCAGACGCAACCTCAATATCAAGAGTAACAAGTTTAATCTTACTGATGTCAAACTTGATCTCATCCTCAGGATATTTCTCTGATATGTATTGGTAGATATAACGGTCATGACCATATATCTCGAATCCTTCCACATCCTCGTATCTTTTATAAAACTCCCTACAATCCCTAACCGTTCCTGGATTAATCTCTTCAACTGATTCTCCACTTAACGTTTTATATTTAGCCTTCTTCTTAGATTTGACAAATAAAGTAGGGAAAAACTCATCCCTGTGCTCATATCTCTTGCCACCATCAACACCCCTCACCAGGAATTGATTCCCGATTAGTTGCACATTAGTATAAAATCTCATTCGCTAGTAATGTCCAAATATTTTTCAAGAAGTGTGGGAGTAGGTTCACACAACGTAAGTATTTTATCAGAACTCATCATAAAAGTATCGTCTCTTGTAATATTAAATAGCCAAGGTTCCAACACCGTTTGGCCAGATTCCGTATTAATTACAAAAGGACTAACCAATTTACAATCTGGTTGACCAATATCAATTGCCGCAACTTCTACAATCTCACTAATCAGAAGTTGTTGGGTCGTCGTCAGTGCTATCACTTTGATTGTCTTGTCCGCCATCTTTTAAAACTCCATCTTCATACATTTTCTTTAATTGAGGCATTGGCTCCACTATAGTTATAACCCAATCTGCTGCTACGGGAATCTTTTCCGCATTAGTAAGTGGCATCCAAGGAGTTAATTGTAGTTGACAAGGAGTTTTACCAGTATCCCCACCATCTTTTGCTAAGACTTTAACAACACAAGGATTAACAAAAAAATATCCAACCACTTTATCATCCAGAATCATCTCCTGAATATCAGCAATAACATCTTCTCCCGATTTTAATAAAGATAGCTTAACTGTCATTTTTACTCTTTACCTCTTAATAATTGTAGCATAAAAAAAGAGGACCGTAAAGGTCCTCATTATATTTAAAGATAATCTTTTCGCGCATGATGATCTGGAACTATTTTTCCCAGTTCGACCACGAGGAGTCCGTCGTCAAAGCTGACGGATCGTACCTCTGTATCGTCGGCGAGCGTCCATTGTCTGGCAAAGGAGCGTTGGGCCAATCCTTTGTAGACAAATTCTCCATCATCTTTTGATTCTTCTTTTTGGCCTTCCACAGATAGTTTTCCAAACTCTGTATAGACCTTGACTTCATCTTTCTTAAACCCCGCAAGGGCGATTTCGAGCCTTGATACGACATTGTTTATTTGTACTAAATTATAAGGTGGATAGTTGGAAGAAGTAGTATCATCCCAGAATCTATTGAGATAATCATCTAATCCTATACTGTTCCTATTAATCTTCTCCAGCAAATCAGGAAGATTTGCAGCATGATACCTTGATAGGTTACCCATGATAGTAGCTCCTTTAAAAGCGAGTTTATGTTTTGTGGACCCCGAAGGCATCCATACCTATTTATAGCACAAACCACTAAAAAAAGATATACGGTTTCCCTCCTTTTATTAAATCAACATTAATCTCCTTTCCCCACGGAGCGGTATGAATACTAAAATTATAAGAAATAATTGTTTTACGAGATGAAGTATTTACTCCGCTCCTATGGATCCAATGGGATGGAAATATTATAATATCACCTTCCTTAACATCAATCTTTTTAATTTTTAAACTAAAAGGAGAACAAATTTCAGTCTTAGAAGATCCCTTAGGATATTCCAAATAATAAACTCCTGTGAAATGATCACTATGAATATGCCAAGAATGACAAGATCCTTCATTATACTGTTGATACCAACATTCTTTTATCTTAAGAGATCTATATCCCATACTATAAATCATTTCTTTGACTACACTAGAAAATTTTGGAAGAAATAACTTAACCCAAGGTCTTTCAAAATCCGATGCTTTATCCCAATCAACTTTCGTAATATTAGTTTGTTGGTCCAAACTAGAACGATCTGCGGACTTATCAATATGCCATAGAATCTGCTCCCTTATTTTCCCATGATCTACAAGTTTATCTTTACAAATACAATCATCAAATCTTATCTTCTTCATACATTCCAAATTTTATTACAATAATCTCCAATAGATCTATCTGAAGAGAAGAACCCTGACCGAGCAACATTAATAATAGACATCCGTTGCCAGTTCTTCCAGTCTTTCCATGCACTACTTACACGATCCTGAGCATCACAGTAATCAGCGAAATCAGCACATACACAGAAGGGATCATTATTCAATAAGTTAGAAATAAGTGGTTCAAAAGTTTCCTTGTTACCATTACTGAAATGTCCACCCTTAACAAGATGAATTGCTTCCCATAATTCGGGACTCATATAACTCTTAGGTTCATACCCATTCTTCCATAGATTTGCTATACCAATCTCATCCTGTCCAAACAAGAAGAAATTCTCTTCTCCTACAAGATCTCTAATCTCTACATTAGCACCATCAAGTGTTCCAATTGTCAAGGCACCATTCATCATAAACTTCATATTACCCGTACCAGATGCTTCCTTACCTGCAGTAGAAATCTGTTCAGATAAATCGGCAGCGGGATATACTTTCTCTCCTAGTTTAACACTATAGTTTGGTAAGAATACTACACGTAACTTACCATCCATATCAGGATCAGTATTCACTACTTCTGCAACAGAACAAATAAAATTAATTATTAGTTTTGCAAAATAATATCCAGGTGCTGCTTTCCCACCAAAAATTACCGTCCTAGGAACTATATCATGACCATTCTTAATGCGAAGATATTGGGAGACTACCCAAAGAGCCATAAGATGTTGTCTCTTATATTCATGAATCCTCTTAACTTGTACATCAAATAAACTAGAAGGGTCAACAGAGATAGCAAGTTCATTATGAATATAAGTTGCAAGACGATGTTTACCAATCACTTTTGCTTCTGCAAACTTTTCTATAAGATCTGCATCACCAATATTCTTTTCTAAATTTCTAAGTTGTTCACCATCAGTAATCCAACCTGGTGTATATTCATCAAGTACTTCTGCAAGTGGTGTATTAGAAGCACCAACCCACCTTCTAGGAGTAACACCATTAGTTACATTAGTAAACTTATGAGGCCATAGATCATTAAACTCTGGCATCAATTGGGTCTTAACCAATTCAGAATGTAATGCCGCAACACCATTCACATGATGTGAACCTATAGTTGCAAGATTTGCCATCCGAACTGACTTCCCACCCCTTTCATCAATGATAGACATCTTCTCTAACATTGAATCATCACCAGGATAATGAAGTCTTACTGTCTGTAAAAATCTTCTATTAATCTCATAGATAATTTCTATATGCCTCGGTAAAAGAGTCTTAAAGATTTTAAGATCCCACTTCTCCAAAGCTTCCGGAAGGAGAGTATGATTAGTATAAGCAATAGAACTATGGGTAATTTCCCATGCCAAATCCCAATCAAGATGCCTCTCATCTACCAATAACCTCATCAATTCAGCCACTGCAATAGAAGGATGAGTATCATTCAATTGAATCTGATATCTCTCAGAAAAGTTTTCTATAGGAAGGTTACACTTCTCTAAATTACGAAGCATATCCTGGAGAGATGCGCTGACAAAGAAGAATTGTTGCTTCAATCTCAATATCTTACCAGCATCAGTACCATCATTAGGATACAATACCTTAGAAATAGTCTCAGACTGAACTCCTTGTTCAACTGATCCCATGTAATCACCTATATTGAAAGCATAAAAATCAAAAATTTCTGTTGCATCTGCTCTCCATAATCTCAATCGATTACAGCAATTAACTTTATATCCTAACTGCAATACATCATAAGGTACTGCCACTACATGTTCTTCTGGAACCCAACGTACCCTATAATTTTCTCTATCTGAAATATAATTCTCTACTCTTCCACCAAAACCTACTAAAACTGACTCATCTGGTTGCGCAAGTTCCCATGGCCAATCTCCATGCAACCAGTTATCCGTAGACTCAACCTGACAATTCTCTTTAATGAGTTGCTTGAACATGCCAAACTTATACCTTATACCATAACCAGTAGCAGGTACTTTAAGAGTCGCTAAGGACTCCATATAACATGCCGCAAGACGCCCTAAACCACCATTACCCAATCCAGGTTCCTCTGCTAAATCTAACACCTGCTCAAGGGTTAAATCATATTCAGACAATGCTTTTTGTGCTTCTTTCTCAATTCCTAGATTAAGAAGATTATTACCCAATTGGGGACCAATTAAAAATTCTGCAGAAAGATATGCAACTTCTTTTTCATTATTACATACCGCTGGGCCAAGATGATAGGTCATCATCTGATCTCTCACAGCATAACATAATGCCATGTAGATATCATGAGAACTAGCAATTTCAGGACGTTTTCCTAACGTATAGAAAAGACGTTCCTTAATGCCATTATAAAGATTGTTCATTGCAAAAATTTCTTTCGAGAACGAAGATTTCTACGCACTGGTTTTCTATCTCCATGCGTAAGGTAGAGGTTAGTATAGTTGGAAATAACTATCAAAATCAATAATATAGTGTTAATCTCCATCAACAGTTTTTCCCTTCTTACCTATATTATACTTCTGTTCTAGCACCCAGTCACCCTTATCTTTATATGCTAACACTTTAATCTGGTTAAGTGGTGCAATATCTGCAACCGAATCAGGTTTTACTACTGAAATAAGTCCCCAATCAGCAAGTAAACGAGCAATCCTATTACGTCGCTGTACATCGTTAAGTGTGAGATTAGCATGCTTACCATCCAGAGCAAAAAGCTCTTTAAAATGCACAATATAATATCTACCCTGCTTATGCAAGATATGGCATGATTGGTATAATTTCTTTTCTTTTCTAGACGCTACACCAATACGTGTTAAAGTCTCCCGCACTTTAAGAAAATCATCAGGTTCATTAAGAAGTACCTCCACCATTTGGTCTTGAGACCACCTAACTTCAGGTTCTACCGTAGTAGTCATTTGGATCCTCCAGTTTCAAGTCGTTGTTTAATGTAATTAATTTGTTCAGGGGTTAATATCTTTAAAGCATTAGATGCTTTTTCGTTACTATAACCATAGTATTGTTTAATGATTTCAAGGTCTGTGACTTTTTCCTTACGGAGCCAGGGACTAAATCTCTTTTTTTTCCTAAGTGTATTTAGATAAAAAGAATATTGCATATCCTTGTCTAGGTTAGGATACCTATTCATTTCATTAGCAAACATAATACAATCAAGATGACCTGATAAACAACGATTAACGATATAAGGAGGGTAATTTTTTATATCTTCCGTCAGATCTTCCTTTGTAAAATTAATAGAATTCAACCAATCCTTAAGTTCCATCTTCACCAAATTTAGTAGTTCCTCCTGTATAAAGTTCATCTAAACTAGACACTGGTATGGTTCCATCATCTTCACTGGAAGGATTCATATCTGACCAAACATCAGATGCTATTATAGGGTTTCCTTCTGCTAATGCTTCAACCATCTCAGGTGATAAATGATCTATAGTTTGAGCATCCATAGTTGAATAAGGATCAATCTCCTGCATTAATGCTTCTGTGTTTCGGATTAAATTACTATACTTCTCATCAGACTTAGCAAATTCCTGTTCTTTCTTCGTTGTATAATGACAAACAACGGGATAAAAATACTCTTGATGTTTCTGCTCTATCCATCCATGAGTGACATCCTGGACCGCGAATAAACCCCCTACAGCACCCATTCGACTCAGTATAACCCACATAACGTATTCATCCAATATACGTCTATTTGGAATAGGAACAAAGACTTTGTTAGTAGTAACCTTATCCATCAAATCAATCATATCATCTAATGAGTGAACAATCATTTTATGAACACTATCATTAAGTAACAAGACTCCCATGCAGAATTTATACATGGGAGCAATACCACCCAAATCATATATTCCTACATCTACCATATCTAACTGTTCTCTTATATTTCTTCCACCTCCAGTATTGGGATCATGACGGAATCCCATCTCCTCTCTACCATAGACCTGACAAGTACAATAGGTATCAAATAGATATTGAACGTCATCATAAAAGATAACATCCGAATCCACATAAAGAATATTATAATCTTCCTCAAAATATTTAAGATTACACCATCGATGAATAAACAAATGGTTATGATCAAATCCTTCTACAAAAGGAGTAACCCTTACATTATATTCAGTGCTGAAATAAAGGGGAACAAGAGAAGGATTGTCGCAAAACAAATAAACAGGTATTTCACTATTAAACTCCCTTAAAGATTTTATACTATGATCAAAACGCCTCATCTCATGACTATTAATATGTTCATGAGAACTTACTTTATAAGAATAGAAAACAATATTAGGAAACTTATTTTCCCGACACCGTAAAGAATCTAACTTTTGCCGTACAGATTGTGTCATGCTACCATCACCTCACTTTCATTAGAATAATTCATTAATATCAACTCTTTCCTTTGCTTTTGATCTCTCATATACTCACCGACTGAACGCATTGTATATGTTAAATCAAACTCAGCAGCATTCCAATCCTTAAACCTATCTTTTACCAATTGGTCCGAATTATAACTAACCATCATTGGAATATCATGTGCATCACAATCCTGAGCAAACTTATCATGATCGAAATTCTTATGCATCGATCCTTTCTTACCGTATAAATTATCCTTTATATCATAAGGAGGATCTAGATACATAAAGACACCATCATGAATATCATTGGTCATTAAATGTTCATAAGAATAACCATTTATGTGCCAGTTTGAGATGATTTCAGAGTATCCAGGTAATTTCTCAATCCCCCGTACTGAAAAATTGCTGACGGAAGCTTGAGATGAAAAACTAGAGCTCTCAGTGAGACCGCTAAAACTGCACTTGTTAACAATATAAAAAGCCACAGCGCGGTCAAGGGATGGCTCACTAATCTTGTTAATAATAGACTTGGAGTTATTAAATAACTCTCTTGCTGAATCGAGGTCATTATGGGTAAGTTTATAATCTAACAGTTGATCTTTTAATTCTACCCCAAACATCTGGAGATTCATCCAAAAGTTTACAAGAGGTTCATAAAGATCATTAACAGTAATCTTTAAATGAGGATACTTCTTACTAATATGTATCGCTACGCTTCCTCCACCAAGAAAAGGTTCACGAAACTCAACATAGTTTCGTAGATCAGGAAAATACTGATCCATCTTAGTAACTGCTCTAGACTTACCTCCAGGATATCTCAGAGGGGTCTTCAATGCTTTACGAGTGTCTTTCATTAGGTATAGAAGATATAACAGGGTTCTTAGTTTTATTTGTAAGAGTAATGAACTTATCTGCTGCAAATGTTCCTGCAATATTGACAGAGATCTCATCACCATCATTCCAGATCTCTTCTCCATTCTTCTTACGCATGTCTAGAGCTTTCTCTAAATCATCAATAATCTTTTTTGTTATTTTCATCACCAATCAGGATAATGGGATATATTAGAAATATATTCATATATCAAACTCCATCCAAACTCAAAAGTTTGTCCCATTTCATCTTGAAGATAAAAAGGGATATTTGGATGCATCATCTTTGCTCTATAATAATGAGCAACTACATTACAGTCATCATCAATATGACGTTCCTTTTCTAACTCTTCTTCTGTCATCTTATAATCATATCCTCACGCTCATAACCATAAGGGCCAGGGTATGCAAATTCAAGATTTTCAATTAATTTAAAGAAAGCACCGGACATAACACGATATCCAGTTCCCACCCATATTTGTCCTAATACCACTGATACTGTAGCAGTACCCCAGAAGATGTAATACCATCTAGATTTAACTTGAGCTCTCAGTTTCTTTTTATTTGTCATTATAATAAATCATCGAGGGAAAATAAACTACAAAGTTCTAATTTTGCTTTCATCATAGCATCTTTACCACCCTCCTGTCTATCTACAATAGACACTACACGATCTACCACATATCCAGCATCACGCAATTTCTCTGCAGCCTTAATAGCAGATCCACCTGTAGTAACTACATCTTCCAATACTGTTACCTGAGTTCCTTTTAGTGGCAACAGTCCTTCTATCCATGCCTCAGTACCATGCCCTTTAGGTTCTTTACGAATAATCAAAGCATTAACCATTCTACCATCCAAGGCAGAAACCAAAGAAACTCCACTCACTAAAGGATCAGCACCTAAAGTAAGTCCCCCTACTACCTTAGTCTTAACTTCCTTTAACATCATTAAACTAGTAAGAGTAAGTCCTCTTCCAGTCAAAGTCACTGGTTTGCAATTCACATAATGTTCACTAGTCTTACCAGAAGAAAGTTTAAACTCTCCTTTCTTATAAGCATGTTTCTTTAATAATTCTAAGAGTTCTTCTTTCATACAGATCCATCCTTAATTCTATGAATAGTTTTAGTAGTGGAATATTCTTCTCTCCTATCAAAGAAAATTAACTCACCATCATAATAAGATTTGATAGTAGATTTCTCTTTCCAATCCGAACCCACCACAATTATATCAGGTTGAAGGGATTTTATTAATCCCTCAAATTCAGGTTCACTAGAAAAAAATACTACCTCATCAACTGACTTTAAATTCTCAAGAAGAAATTTTCTCTCATCTTGATTATGTATGGGTCGAGCAGGACCCTTCTTTTCTCTTACACAATTATCTGTATCAATCCCCACATATACATATCCTAAAGTTTTTGCATAATTTAAAAGTTCTAAATGTCCCCTATGAAGAATATCAAAAGTTCCATTAACAAAAACTTTCTTCTCAAGATATACTTTCATCGAAGACCTATCATTTAAAATTACACTCCACCATAATTTCAGTTAAACATGCAAGCATATTTATTTCCTGATCCGCGACGAAGGCAATTTGATATTGATACTTAGCAAGAATAAGCACAGCGGCAGGAATAGAGCTAGGAACCAAGGAACTTGAAAGAGAATCATAAATCCTACGTAATAAAACAGAAGGATCATTGTCCAGGTTATTGACACACCATTTACGTACTTCCTTAAAGTCCTTTTCTTTGAGGTTTTTAACGAGATCATTGACCTTTACATCACTAAAATGAACCAGAATACCACTATCTATCTTTCCTCCCACTGAATATCTTTGACACTCATTGAGTACCCTACGCCAATCGGGGAAGTGCTTGTTAATGAGTTCCGCAAGGACTCTCTTATCAGCTTCGCACCTTTCTTGGTCCAAGATAAAGTTAAGGCGGGTGAAGAAAGCAGCCGCAATTTCTTGCTTTTCTTTCCCACGTATGCCAAACTCGACCACAGCACACCGCGAATGGAGGGGTTCGATAATTTTATTTTTGTAATTGCAGGTAAAGATGAATCTACAGTTACCAGAAAATTCTTCAATCGAGGCCCTAAGGAGCAATTGTACATCTGGTGTGGTGTTATCTGCCTCGTCGATGATAATGACTTTATGTTTGGCATCACTGGATAAGGATACGGTTGATGCAAAGTTTTTTGCATTATTTCTAACGGTATCAAGGAATCTTCCTTCATCTGATCCGTTGATAACATAAGAATCCACTCCCAGCTCAGCACAAAGTGCCTTAGCTACTGTTGTCTTTCCACACCCAGCAGGTCCAGAAAGAAGAAGATTGGGCACTTCTCCCTTATTTAGAAAATCTCTAAAGGTTTTCTTTATGCCTTCTGGAAGGATACAATCATCAATCGTTTTTGGACGATACTTTTCAACCCAAAGAAACTCATCCCTCATAATTTCGTAATCTCACGTAATAAGGTGCAAGAGAGTGGGTATCAAAATTGGGATTAGGCATAATACCCCTCTCTTTATTCAGTTCTTGTAAGAGTCCCCACGTCTTACGCTCTTCATCCCAAAGCATTATAGTCACATATTCTATACCATCATCTAATAATTGTATAGCAGCATCTTGAGCTGCTGTCCAATCATCAAATTCTTTACCACCTACCTTGTATTGACTACCCATATCAATCTAGTAACCATAAAAATAATAAGAACATAGTATGTCCACATAATAGTCATACCAATCTGATTATGACGAGATCCCCTTTTATATTTGGTCACATAACCAGCAGAAACGGAATCCCAACCATCAACCATATACTCACTAGGATCTATTTTTTTCATCCGAATGTAGAATCAGGTTCTAATGCAATATAATAAGTCAAATCTTGATTTTTACTAGTAAATCTTGATAGATTTGCTTTTGAACAAACAACACTATAAGTTCCAGGAAGAATCTTAATATTTTCTACCTTAAAGTTAAATGAAAATTCAGATTCAGTTTCTCCTACAACAATAGAAAAATCATTTGAAGAATCATTTTTCTTATCCCTCACCAAAAGTTTTACAGCACCATTCTCTCCCACTACAGATAAATCAGAAAGTTGATAAATTGCTGCTGCTTTAAGGAGTTTTTCCAATTGATCAGTGCTTAACTCAAAAGTCACATCTTCACTAGGAAGAGTAATTGGCTTGTCCGGAGGAACAACAATAACCTCAGCATTCGCAAAGCAATACTTGGAACGAGTTTTTCCTTCCTTAATCACCACATATCCTTCATTCTTAAAATCAAATTCAGGACTACGATATAATCCCAGTCCATTCAAAAACTGATTAAGATCATATATACCAAAATCCTTAGGAAATTCTTCAGAAATAGTTACCTCTGCAAGAATATTTTTCATCACACTAATCGTGCGAAGTCTATTTCCTTGCTTAAAAAGAATCGATTGATTAATAGTCGAAAAGTTTTTAAGAATAGAAATAGTATTATCAGAAAGTTTCATAACCACGGGTCGTAATTTCATCGTTTGTTTGGCCACTGAAGTAATACAACAGCAAGCAATAATGCATTGCCTTTAGTATATCACGTTTTGCTTGTCCTTTCTTATCATACCGACTCAAATACTTAATAGCATTAGAGCGACAGAAAGATTCTGCATCTCCTACAGAATGAATAAGGTCAAGAGTTTGAACATTAGAACCATCATTGGTATAATGTCCTTGATATGTTGAAGAGACATAATCTCTAAGATCCTTTATACCTTTATCTTCTTCATATTTTTGAGTTGATCCACTCTTTAAATCTGGTTGAGGTTTAGTAGCTCCTATTTCAGTTCCCAATATATGTTCAAAAGTAATATCATCGCTAAAAGCACTATCTACATCATCTACCCCAGTAAAATCAGTCCCAAATTTAATAATATCAGGACCACTATTAAAAATATTAGAAGTAATAGCCGACATACTACCTGGATATCCATCGGTGCGGAAATCCATGTTATCTGCAGTAAAAGTTATCGCATCCTCTCCTGACCAATCAAATGCTACAGTCTCTGCTGCGTAATGATTGCCAGTGGGAAGATCAGCACTTACCATATCATCAGATGCAGATGTTACTTCAGCTTCATCCTCTCTTTTCTTCATAATTGGATACTCCTTATCCATATCTCCATAAAGTAATTCATAAGATAAACTCCACGCATTAACCATAAGTAAACAGGAATTCATTAACTAAACGTTGGGCCTTATCTTTGCCAAATTTGCCAGATAAGTATCCCGCAACAGGATCCAGTTTAGTCATATAAGAATCAAAATCCTTATAGACAGATTCATCTGTTCCCGTTGGGTTCTCCAATTCTATCATATCTGTGTACTTAGTCAAGTACTTTTTAAACATATCCAAATGATCATTTACTTCAGACATAGTACAATAAGCTACATAGATATTTTCTGAAAAATGATTACCCGGTTCAAAGAATCTAATGTCACCTTCAAACTTTGGTAATCCATCTACTTTATAAAGATAATTCTCTCGTGGATGCTGAAAATCAAATACAATAATAACCTTCTTATCAAAAAATCCCATCAAATCCATACCAAAACAGGGAAGATTACTCCCCGTCTTAGGATAGATAATATTATTATAGATACAAGATTTATCATCATAAATCTCAACTTCCCTAGATTTAAGGATATAAGAATTATGAAACAATTGAGCAACAAGAGTAGTATCCTTACTCTTCCAATATCCCCACCTTAAACTCCTATGCATAGGAAAAGTACTAAAGAGAGTTGCTTTATACTCTGACCAAAGATTCATTCTTCTACTGGAAGTTGAACTGTAGCATCTACCTTGTCATACAACTCAAGAAATGCTTGCTTAGTTTCATCATCAAAACGATTAACGCAAACTTGAATTGCTTTCATCTTATCGCCAAAAATGGAATAAGCACGTAAAATGTGAACAAGACGACGAGTGCTAATAATCTCATCAATACCTCCATCATAAAATGTTTTACGAATAATGTCACCCCAATCTACAAGGTGATTAATAAAACCAATATCAGTAATGCCTACTGTAGCAGCAACCCTTCCTAAGATTTTCTTCTCTATAGTAGGTGCTGGATAGTCCTGCTCAAAGGTTACAGGGAATCTCTCAAGGAATGCTTCATTAAGAACATTAGTTCCTATGAATCTTCCATCATCAGATCCTTTACCTTTAGTATTTGCAGTTGCCACTACATTAAATCCCTTGGTAGGTTGAACAAATCTACCAATCTTCTTAAGGAATATTCCTTTACCCTCAAGAATAGGTTGTAAACAAAGTATCTTATTAGATGCTAAATCTATCTCATCTAGAAGGAGGACAGCTCCCCTTTCCAGTGCTTCGATAACTGGTCCATTATGCCATACAGTGTTACCATCAATAAGGCGAAACCCACCAATAAGGTCGTCTTCGTCGGTTTCGATTGTGATGTTGACACGGATCAGTTCTCGCTTGAGTTGAGCACAAGCTTGTTCGACTCCAAAGGTTTTTCCATTCCCAGAAAGACCCGTGATAAACGTAGGATAGAACAGATTGG
>VTLG01003084.1_pt1 | contig 12943 bp, 26 predicted proteins | sample 4694571 | NCBI WGS metagenome assembly VTLG01 (sample SAMN12604809, study PRJNA352737) | marine metagenome | biome: ENVO:00000447; feature: ENVO:00000209|ENVO:00000569|ENVO:01000036; material: ENVO:00002151; isolation source: viral sequences binned using virsorter ... | reverse complement strand
AAAAAGAATCGCAAAAGAAAAAAACCTAACCCAATTGCTAAAGATTTAAGTGATGGACGTTATCATCAACGTGTGGTAAAGGATAAGACTAAATACACAAGGAATAAAAAACATGAACGAAAAAATGTTTCCTAAAATAGAAATAGCCGCACGTGTTAGCAATGGTGTATGCACCGTATGCCATCATGAAAGCATGTTTGTATCTCTAAGTGTCGACACCTATAGATGTGTAACCTGTGGGGTAGACTGTCATCAGCACATTAATGGAAAAATTGCTTATATACCTATTACAACCAGCCCTAGAAAAGATATCACGGTGAATGTCTAAAAAATCTGGGTATGGCGTAAGCCATTATAAGAAAGACCAACCACGAAAACGTCCTGGTCGCCATAAAAAGAACAGAAATAAGCACGAAAAAAGAATGGGTAAATATCGTGGAAAAGGTAGAAAAGGGCGTTGACAAATGTCCTCTGATATCCTATATATAGAGAATGAAAGAAGTACATATAAAAGTATCCAACATATCTCAAAAACAATGGACAGACTTACTTTTAGAATTAAATCTTGTTAAGTCTGCCTGGAAAAGATTTGGTCCTAACATAAACATCAAGGCTAAAAATTTTAATAAAATTGTTAAATGGGGAAAAAGAAAACCCGGCGAAGATGACTAAGATTTACATGATATTGTTAATTAGCAATATGTATGTATTAGAACCTTCTGCCATTAAACTTCAACCAGGATTTTTTTGTGGAGATTATGGAGATATACTCCGAGAACAACTAGCTGATTATAACTCAGAACAGAATCGCTGGATTCTAAAAGATGGAAGAGGTGATTTCTTTGGAGTTATGTGTGAATAGGCCTATTCTAAAAGGGAATTAGAATAGGTTAATTGTGGTGAGAAGATTTCTCCTACCACATTTCTGCCACATTGTCAAATACTCTCGGCTGGACGACAAGTATACTTCATAGCAATTCTTCTATCGTTGACTGCTTTGTATCCAAGCTTAGATAAAATTTGTAAAGATTCTTTATGGGCAGCACGTGAGCACTCATACCAGCTATTATATAAAAATGGAGACTCAACAGGAGGTGTACATACCTGCCCCCCTAAAAAAGAACACACCCATATTATTAAAGTAAATTTAATCATTGACAATCTTCTCTAGAAATCCTATATAATAGTTTAAATGAAAGGAACACAACATGACTGATATAACAAAATATCGAAATGTTTCGCTAACGCATCAAACATACAAGACATTAATAAATTTGTCCAAAGTTTTATTGCCGGACGCCAAACTATCTATAAGTAAAACTATTGAACAAATAGCCAATGAGAAAGCAAAAAAGTTAAATGGTAAAATTAAAAAAATACAGAGTTCATAAAGCAATTTGTGACGTGTGCAAAGGCAATGGATATGTTAAGATTGTCCATATAGATGAAAAGGATCACATTCATCAATGCTGGGAATGTGATTCGGAAGGAGAGTTTTATATATATGAACCCACGTTTATGGAGTATGATGATGCTCATGGTACTCTTAATACTTACAAGTTCTTGCACTGAGTTTGCTATTTTAAGTTCTGGTGCAGGAGTTGCTGTAAGTCACAACACCTATGCTAAAGCATACAGTGGAATTGATTTCTTAACTGTTATAACTACAGAGAAAGATATTAAAACTCATGTGTATCACAGTTTAACGAAAGAAGAAGATGCAACAAAATGATGCTGCCTATCTAGCCGGACTGTTTGATGGTGAAGGGTCTGTTTATTTTAAAAAAATGAAACAGATAAAACATAAGCGTGCTGGTAAACCCGTCCATAATGTCTGGGTTATTAGAATGGAAATAGCCATGACGGATAAAGAGGTATTAGAATGGGTATGGGAAACAACAGGTGTGGGTGCCTTTGGACCTAGAAAAGTTAAAAAAGGATATAAACCCCAATGGCGTTGGCGAGCATCTCATAGAGATGCTTTAAAAGTCTGTAAAATATTATGGCCTTATGCTCAAACAAAATTACATAAAATAGAACAGGTTATTGATCACTACGAACCCGACGTACAGGGTTTAGATGATAATATAGTTGATCTTGCACGCGAAAGAGAGTTGAGAGAATGAATAAAGTATTTATAATTGTTTTTACTTCTTTAGGTCTCATCACTCTTTTATCTTTGTATATGTTGGTGGTAGTCTTATGATGAATGACAAAGACATAAAAGAATTTCACGATCTTGATCGATTGAAACAATATAATCCTCTCCCTTCAGGAATTGTGGTAGCAGACTCACAGATCGCGGGCCAGGGATTATTCACCACGAGACGCTTAGTAATGGGAACAACGTTAGGTATTTCTCATTATAGAATTGATGGTGAATATATTAGAACTCCTTTGGGAGGATTTATTAATCATTCTGAGACACCTAATTGTCAACGCTCTCAAATTAGAGTGAAGCCTGGATTTGATAAATGGGGTGTTATGACTCTGGAAGATATTGAAGAAGGAGAAGAATTAACATTAAAATATAAATTGTATGTCCCAAAAGCCTAAGTGGGATGGTAAATCCCGAATCTCGAATGATTTGTACCGAAAAAATTTTATTGAAATTTTTGGAGAAGATAAATTCGAAAAAGAACAACGCGAGTTGAAAGAGAGTTACAAACAATCGTTAAGAAATAAAAAAGAACGAGATGATAAAAAAATCTAATAAATACACCTATTTACAAGGAAAACAGATTACCGATGTAGATACTGGAACTCGATTTTATGACTTCCAGGGAATAAGATTACCTAGTGTTACGACTATCCTTGCAAAGACAAAGAATCAGAGTTATTTAACTGCCTGGAAAAATAAAGTTGGACATGACAAAGCGGAATCAATTAAGAATCTATCTAGCAAGCGAGGGACTGCCATGCACAAATTCTTGGAGTCTCATATCACGGGAGTTGGCTACGATGATCTTACGCCAATCGGATGCGAGGCGAAGCCCATGGCCGAAAAAATTATTGAGATCGGTCTTACACCTGTTGAAGAAATCTATGGTTCAGAAGTTATGCTACATTATCCTGGGCTGTACGCTGGGAGTACTGATCTCGTATGTATTCATAACGGTTTAGAAACCATCGTTGATTTTAAACAAGCAAATCGTCCAAAGAAAGAAGAATGGATAGATGATTATTACCTGCAGATTGCAGCGTATGCCATGGCGCACGATGCATATTATGGCTCTACTATTAGACAAGGAGTCATAATGGTCTGTACTCCTGACCTATATTATCAAGAGTTCAAGTGTTCTGGGGCTGAATTAAAGAAGTGGAAGCATGGATTTCTTAAAAGATTAGATTATTATAATGAGTTGATCTTCGATGAAAAGGAAAGAGCTAAAGTGGATCCAAAAGAATTATTGGAGGAATTTGAAAATGACAAAACCTAAAGTCTATGTAGCCACACCATGCTATGATTCAATGAGGGTTGAGACTTGTGTCTCACTCATTGATATGTTTAGTACGTTAGGTAAACATGGAATTGAATGCACCTTTAAGACGATGCGAACTTGTTACATTACCCATGCTCGTAATATGTTAACATGTGCTTTTTTAAATAGTAATTATGATTATTTACTATTCGTTGATGCTGATGTTGAATTTAATCCTGAAGCTGTACTTAGAATGCTTGTCCCTAAAATGGACATCATTTGTACACCTTATAGGGTTAAAAATAAACCAGAGGTTGCAGAGTATACGGTAGCTTTTCCTGATCCTAAAAACATAAAAATATTACCTTGGGATTTGGTGGAGATATCCGAAGGTCCTGCTGGGTTAATGTTAATTCATAGACGTGTCTTTGAGAAATTAATGGAGAAGTATCCTGAAATGAAATGTAATTTTCCTGATGAAGCCAGAGCCAAGTTTAATAGAGAGATTGGAACTGAGACCGATGCTGCAGCGAAATATTTATGGAATTTTTGGGGGACGCCTTTTGAAGATGGCATTTATAAGGGTGAAGATATTGCTTTTTGTAATCTATGCACCAAGGCTGGATTTAAAATTTACGCGAACCTCGACTCATGGACCACGCACCACGGATCATATGGTTGGAAGGGTCGATTTGGAGATTATCTGGTTAAAAAGTGATAAAGATAAAATATAACAATTGGGGCGGAGTTCGTGAAGAGTCTAAGGTGATTGAAGCGATTCAGGACCAATGGTGCAGGGATAATGGATATCCAATTAAGGCAAGAGTGGTCAAAAGAGGGCTAAAACGTGGCCATATTGTGTCCAAAAAGAGGCAGTGACAGTTTCTGTATATGTATGGGAAAAAAAATAAAAATAAAAAAAAAACTACTATAGAAAAAGTGTCAATCTGTCACTTTGAGCTATTAGTGTTGGTATACAACAATAATGATTGCCAAATTGTCGAAATAAAAAGTGTCATGTGACAGATTATAGTGTCACTTTAGGTCCAATCTCAGATTGCCCGCACGAGATGCGATTCAGTTTTATGTTTTTTTCATTTTTTTTACCATACATATACAAAATTATAGTCTATAAGATAGTATGCCCAAGAAGAGAAAAATTAACCTGACGACCGGTCAGCCGGAGATACCATTCCACAAGTACAGAGTGGACTGGATTGACTGTGTTAGTGATTCTGGGTGGGCTACTGATAGAGAATTTGATAAAATGAAACTGGCCACACCTGTAAATGAAGGCTGGTTGTATTCTAAAGATAAAAAGTCAATTAAGTTATTTGCTTCCTATGATAGAGAAGATGATGGTACGATTACTTTTGGGGACCGGACGATGATTCCTTTACCTTGGGTGAAGAAGATGACAAGGATTTAATGTCTTTAATATCTTGTGATTCCCCTTCAACAATCTTCGCATTCAATAATGGCGCGTAGTCCTCTAAGATTTGTTTCATCTTTGCTTGTAATTGTTCTTCTGTTAGCTCTTCTAGCTTCCCATGTTTTATTATTTTTCTGTCTATGTATAGTCCTGCTGCCTTGCCTCGATTTACTTCAGCGTTTACAGCAGAAGAGAAGCTCCCTTTCTTCAAAGCGGCCTGTTTAATTCTGTCTAGTTCAGCTACATGTTTTTCATAACTAACTTCAAACTTCTTAAGTCTTTCTTCTTTTAGTTCACCTACAAACTTTGCTACCAGTGGTGACAGTCTAGGGTTCATCAGCTCTGATCCTTCTTGTCTTGCTCTCTTATGGCTGTAGCCAGCTAATTTTGCCGCTTCCATCTGTGATACAGGTCCTTCAGGCCCACCAAATACTATAAATTCGGCAAACCTCTTTTGCATTTCTGTTAATCTTTTATGAACTCCCATATTGACAATTTAAGGTAACTATCCTATAAAGTCAACATGAAAGATGATCTAGACGACAGTAAAGAGATAGCAGAACAAGCTACTTATGAAGATGAATCAGCTACATCTAAACGTACTGTTACGATACCCCTTAAGGAGTATGATGAAATAAAACGCGAAGAACATTTTATTAAAAGTCAAACTCTAATTGATATTATAGATAACATTGAAAGATTAGTTCGAGCATTGAGAAAGCATATTATAAGAAAATGAGTGAAACAATAGATAGGATAAAAGAGACAGATGATATGCTGTTGTTAATTGAACAGCATAAGAGAGATATTTGGGAATGGAAACAAAAAGAATCTCAGTGGATAAAAGATAAGAATCTATTGGAAGGTAGTAAAAGAATTGTAGAAGAGCTATCTACTAAGTTGATTGAGTTGGGGAAAATTAATTTAGCTTTGAAGAAGAGAGTACAAGAAGCTGAAGGAGAGACTACCATTGTGAAAGGCATAGGCATGAACTCTCCGGAGATGAAAGCTGCGAAAGCTAAGATAAAAGAATTGGAAGGTACGTTAGTCAGTGCTCAAAATATTAATGATGATCATCAAAGATATAATGGAAAATTACAAACAAGATTGACAGAGGTTGAAGAAGATAATAAGAAGCTAGCAAAACAAATTCAAGATTTAACTAAGAGTAAACAACCATTTTAATGAGAGTACAAGATTTACAACAGTTTCTTTCTTCCTTCACACAAGGATCAGACGCAATAAAGAATGCTGTCATATTTGCTGAAGTGAATGGCACGTTATATGATGTGAGAAGAATGGAAGTGCATGAGAACCAAGCACCTATTCCAGGTTTCAAAGGTCAGACAGCACATAGATTAGTTTTAAAAACTCAAAAACCTTCCTCAATAATTCTTCCAGAGAAGCTACAAAAAGACTACTAATGCACGGGGTCGTTACCTCGATAAAGACATGGGTCCAGAGGCAAAATTATATCAAAAACTTCGTAAAAATTCTAAAGGAATTGTTTGGACAAGGCTTGAAAACCTTAGCTCTTTGGGTACTCCTGATCTATTGGGGTATAATGATTTTGGCACATTTTTCACTGTTGAGTTAAAAGTTACCCGAGGGTATAAATTAAAATTTTCTGCACATCAAATTGCATTCCATAAGACACATCCCAAGAACACATTCATCATAGCCGAGGCCCATGGTCCGAGGTCCTCGAAACTTATTCAAATGTATCGTGGTTCACGAATCATGGAGCTTGCCGCTTGCGGCTTGAAGCTTGAAGCTTGTCACTCTGGGCTTGAAGCTTGCTGCTTGGAGCTTCAGAAGCTTGGCGCTTGAGGCTTGGCGCTTGGAGCTCTTTCTCCCACATCGGGTGAGCTTGTAGCTTCCGGAGTTCAGCCCTGAGGGCTGCGTAATGTTTGGGGTGTTTGAATTCGTGCATTAATGTTTTCCGTATGATATATTTTTAATTGATTTTGTCCAGCAGGCTCTACACGTACGACACTTGCCGCCCTGATTAGGAGCCGGACAACTAGCGCCTTTCGTTACGACTGATGATGTATGAGCCCAGGCCGTGGGCGGTGGACCGTCGATCTTGGACCCTGATAATCTAATTATTAAGTTGTCTGGAACCTCTTCAGGATCCGGAAGATATTTGCGCTCTTGTGTTGGCAGCCAGTGGTTGGTTGCCGGTGTTAACCTGCAAACTGTTAAAATTTTTTGCATGTGCTCGACTGACTGGACGTCACCTGCGTCGTGCCATCTAAAATATTTTTGTCTCTTAATTTGTGCAACCATGGCCGTAACCCATGAGTCATGGACCAGGCTTGCCAGTCTGTAGTACTGAGCTTTTTTAATTGCTGGATATCTTATATAATTGCCCTTCATGGCGTAACAGTTGAAGCAAGGCGTGCCCTTAATCTTTCGAAGCTTGGAACCTGTTTGACATTCAGGAGCTGGAAGGCTGTACGATAGCCCAGGCATTTTTGACGTGCGCGTCATCGAGCCGGTGATTTTTTGTGCTTCTTTTACTTTCATACTTTCTAATTTCATAATATTAATTCATTGTGTCTTTTTCGTGGCGCTTGAAGCTTGCGGCTTGCGGCCTGACGCGTCATATTATCTGAGATAGCAGGGCCGCTTGCAGCTTGGCGCTTGTAGCTTTCTTTTTCTTTTTTTATTTGGCCGGGCCCTTGCGGGCCTGGACCGGATGGAACTAACTGTTCCATAATGCAGCCTTCACGAGGCCGCCACTGGAAGCCCGGTTAAGGCATTCCAAATATTCTGTCTGAGACAGCCCGACCTGTTCCAGCAGGAACACGTGCTTAGCATTCTGTGTGCCAAACTTTGGGTCCAGAATGTATTCCACGGCCTTGTCCAGGATGTACTGGCGCTCTGCGCCACCTGGCTGGAATTCGGGTTTAAGAGAACGAGACATAATTACTTTATATCAGGGATTTCGTAGGAGTCAAGTACTTTCTTGCTTGCAGCTTGCCGCTTGGAGCTTGCAGCTCGGGCCGCGGGCCGCCTTTTTTTATTCAACTTCAGGTTGTGCCGGGCTCGCGCTGCCGCGAGCCCAGTCTTCCAGGAGATGGAATTATACATGTTCAACAGGTAACCAGTTATCATCTCTGAAAACTTTCAGGACTTCTTTTGTGTAGATGGATCCGATCTCATCGAACAGCCCAACTTCAGATCCTTTAACGTCGACTAGTAATGTGCTTCGCACGCCCCGGCCAACAATTGGTGATTCTTTAACAATGCCAGACACTGGAGGATTGGTCCCCATGTGACTGTGCAGGATCTTATCACCTTTTTTTATTTCTCTTATGTTCATATATTTCTTCTTTCTAAATTAATCCTATAGTATCCTTCAGTCATTGTCAAGCTTGGAGCTTGAAGCTTATTCCTGATCCCAGATCCACCGATATCGTTTTCCATAGTTTGACTGTGGTGGATCAGGGATCAGTAGAACCTACCAGCTAGAGTCAGTTCTACTACGATAAAATCCTAGCCATCTTATCTGATCCCAGGTCCATACTCTTCGCAACCACATTGAGATCTGCTACTAGCAACTAATAATATGGACCAGGGCTCAGTTCTGGTTCATAGCACAAAGACGGACTATTGTCGGTGTGATGTACTACAACCAGAAGTTGTCCCACCTAAATAGTTATGATTCGTTAAAAAGATATGCTATTTAGATATATCCAACATAATGCTTGACAGAATAAATGTCAAGTGTTAAAACTTTATTTATGAAAATAAATAATAAAGGAGAAAATAATGAGTAAAATAAGAATGAACACCGAGTTAAGAACTAAAATTCTTAACCGATATGGAGAATATGCAGAAAAAGAAATCACGCAAGAACTGGATAACTTCAATGACGCAAGAGAAAAAGTTGCTTATGCTTATGCAAATGCTTTTGATTTAGCAACAGATGTTGTAGCAAGAGCATATCCAAAAGAAGATGTTGACACTTGCAAAAGTCTAAAACAAAAGTATGGACAACCTTTAGATGTTGTTGCAAAAGATAAATGCTTTTATTTCTCTTATGCAAAAGAAAACCTAGAAGAAGATGAAAATGAAGATGATAGACAAGTATCTGAACATTTTGACTTTGGTCTTTATGGTGGAGTAGATGATGACACTTATCGTGATGAGAGTGGCAAAAAGTTTGCTTATGCTTATTGTCGTGATGAGTTAAAAGCAAAAGACCTTGACGCAGACATACTTGCTAAACAAAATGGCAAAGATGATAACCCACATAAGACAAAGCACATTGACTTAAATGACAAGGCTTTGGGTTATAGTGGTTATTCAAGTTATAACGCTGATGATAACAACACAGGAATTGCTAAAAAGTTTGATAAGCAATTTGAGTTAGATATTATTGGAACTAGCCATTGTCGTTCAAGAACTATTGCTTGTACTAAAGATGAGTTTCAAGTTTTCCAAATGTTGAAACAAGCAAAAGGACACTTAATAGTATGTCATCAAAAATGGATTGATAGCATTGAAAAACAAAAACAAGCTATGAAAACAGGATTGAAAGCATATCGTTATTTATCAGAGGGCGTTGAGTTAATGACCGAACTTGGTGTCCATTGTGATGAGGCAGAATTAATCAGAACTAACTCTACTGGACTTGTTATCTACAACCCAGTTAATTTAGCTAGTATGATTAAGGGTATGAAGAATACAACCATAACAAGAGAACAAAAAATAGCTATTAGACAGGCATACGAGGCACAGAATAAAATAAACTAGCTATTGACAGACCTATCCTATTTATGATAGGATAGGTCATTAACTTATACAGGAGAAATAATATGTCTATAAAATACTTTACTTGGTTTATGAAATCTAGAGGTAAGATTGATACTGTTAAAGGTGTTGATGAACATAAGGATTTTAAATCAAGACAATGGGAAGATAAAAATGGAAACCCTTGCTATAACTTTTGGGATATCGAAGCTGAACACCCAAGAACAGCAGTAAATTATTCTGTGAGGAAAGCGTGATTGAAATATTAAATATCTTTTGGTCATCACCAATTGAACTGCGAGTGATTATCCTCGCAGTTTTAATTGCATTTCCACTATTAGCTTACTTCGGAATGAAAGGAACAGGACTATGAGTAAAAAAGAAATAGTAAAAGAGTTAAGAGAAATCTTAAAGCTGTATCATTATGAGAGCGATACCGAACATATGTCCAAGGACGTTGCAACAAGTTTAGAAAACTTGTTGGGGAGTTTATTGAAATGAAGAAGCTTTGCCAAGGACCAAGCTGTCATATGTATGATACGACAGACAGGAAACGTGGACCAAAAGGAAATAGAAGAAATCAAACTAGAACAGTTGGACAATATGGTTATGGCAATGGAGATTTTTGTACTCTTAATTGTCAGAATGATTGGTGGAAAGAATATGGAACAAGAGCAGTTGACCACGCAGGCAGATTACATAAACCTAAAGTAATGACACCAGAGAACTCTTGGAGAAAACGTGAGAATTATTATAGTTGGCAACGCGAGAACAATGAGCCAAGATATTACATCTATAATATGTGTACAAGTGAACAAAGACCATTGACCGAGAGCCAATTCAATGATAGTAATTACACATTAAATACAGGAGAATAAATATGCCACTAGGTAAAAGACAACAACGATTAGGAGACTTAACGAAAGATGATATTAACTTTCCTAAACATCTAACACCAGAGATAATACATTGTGCATTGTTCATACACAATGCACCAAGTAAAGAGGACGTTGCAAAACGAACTGAGTATTGTGCTAAACAAATCGGAGGCGAGGCAATGACATTTGCTATGGCATTGTTAGTGTTGCCCCACTTAATAGATAATACAATACACTCACAAGACTACAAAGATTGGCAAGAGATGAAGAAGAAGACAATCAACTAAACACCAACCACCCAACAAGGGGCGAAAAATTTCGCCCCTTGTTTACCTTATCAATAGAGGTACCAAACCCAATCCCAATAAACTTCGAAGCTTAAAAGTCGATTCCCTTTAATATAAAAAGGGGTCCCACTACTCTAGGTTGAATTGCTTGATTTAGACTGTCAGGGGTGGTAAAAACATGTTGAACATCTTAAAAGGGTGCAAAAAATTATAAAAAATTTTTATGGATTTAAATACAGTTGATATTAGTAGGCTTCCAGCCGACGTCAGAAAACAATTTCTACAATTACAAGTAATGCACGCTGAAAAAAAGATTCAGGGCAAAGCAAAAAGTGATTTTTTAAGCTTTGTTAAGTGTGTATGGCCTGAGTTTATTGAAGGCGCGCATCATAGGCACATAGCAAAAAAATTTAATGATCTAGCTAATAAAAAAATAAATAGATTAATCGTGAACATGCCTCCAAGGCATACAAAATCAGAATTTGCGTCTTACCTTCTGCCATCGTGGATGGTGGGCCGTAATCCGAAACTCAAAATTATTCAAGTCACGCACACTGGAGAACTTGCCATTCGTTTTGGTCGTAAAGCCAAGAACCTAATTGATAGTGAAGAGTATGGAAAAATTTTTCAAACTAGACTTCAAGAAGATTCGCAAGCTGCAGGAAGGTGGGAGACTGCTCAGGGTGGAGAATACTTTGCAGCTGGTGTTGGTGGAGCAATCACTGGTCGTGGTGCGGATTTACTGATTATTGATGACCCCCATTCTGAGCAAGACGCGATGTCCGCCAATGCATTTGAGAATTGTTATGAGTGGTACACCTCTGGCCCAAGACAACGTCTTCAACCAGGAGGACAGATCGTACTGGTAATGACTAGATGGTCAAAAAAGGATTTAACAGGAATTTTAATGAAGAATCAGAAAGAAGTGAAGGGTGATCAATGGGAAGTGGTCGAATTTCCGGCAATCATGGACCACGGACCAGTGTGGCCTGAATATTGGAACAAAGAAGAGCTAGAAAAAGTTAAAACAACGCTTCCGGTTGGTAAATGGAACGCACAATGGATGCAATCTCCAACTTCTGAAGAAGGAGCCTTAATAAAACGGGAATGGTGGCGTCTATGGGATGAAGATAGCCCACCTGACTTGCATTATGTTATTCAATCTTATGATACGGCGTTTATGAAAAAAGAAACGGCTGACTTTAGTGCAATTACGACTTGGGGAGTTTTTTACCCCGAAGAAGGAAAACCGGCGAACTTAATTTTGCTAGATTGTGTAAAAGATCGTTATGAGTTTCCAGATTTGCGTCGTGTTGCCTTAGATCAGTACAAATATTGGAAACCAGAGATGGTAATCATTGAAGCAAAAGCTTCAGGACTTCCTTTGACCTATGAGCTTCGTCAGATGGATATTCCAGTTCAAACCTTTACACCGAGCAAAGGAAATGATAAGCATGTCAGAGTAAATACATGTGCACCACTTTTCGAATCTGGCATGATATGGGCGCCTGACCAGAAATTCGCAGAAGAGGTCATTGAGGAATGCGCAGCATTCCCGCACGGTGATCATGACGATCTAGTCGACTCTATGACTATGGCTGTGATGCGCTTCAGGCAGGGCGGATTTATCCAGCACCCTGAAGACTACTTTGAACCAAAACAACCGCCTAGGAAGATGGAGTATTATTAATGGCTGGAATAGCATTTTTAAGAAGATTGTTGATGAAGAAAGCTATGCAGGAAAGCGCGCCTTTTCAACATGAAGGCATTATGTCTATTAGTAGAAGTTTATCTAGTAATGTTGATACAAAAGTAAAAAGATGGGTTGAGTCGGCTAAAAGACAAGGTCAAGACATAGATAAAATGAGTGAGCAAGAAATTAAATACATAGTTGAACTTAATAAACCTAAACCACCTAAAGTTATATCAGCAGATTCTCCTCAAGGAAAAGTATTCACTCAAGGTCTGGCTGACATGCTAAACAAAGCTTCTGGCAAAAACGTTATTAAAACAGATTTTGGTGGGGGAATTACAGATGATGTAAGTGAAATAATTATAAAAATAAAAACAATGGAACCCATGGATGCGATGAAAGAAGCTAATAAAGTTTTAAAAGGGGAAGGTCGATATAAAAGTTTATCAAAAGCAGACCGAGAAAAAATT
>VTLG01001375.1_pt1 | contig 12944 bp, 20 predicted proteins | sample 4694571 | NCBI WGS metagenome assembly VTLG01 (sample SAMN12604809, study PRJNA352737) | marine metagenome | biome: ENVO:00000447; feature: ENVO:00000209|ENVO:00000569|ENVO:01000036; material: ENVO:00002151; isolation source: viral sequences binned using virsorter ... | reverse complement strand
TACTTACCTTGTTAAAGGCTTGTTTGGTATTATCCTTTGCCTCAATTACAATAGTTTTCTTTTGTGCCATTATTTAGCTTTCCTTCGTGCTTCTTCTTCTAATTCATTTTTAATTTCAAAATATGCCACCCACATCTGGAACTCTAACGTAGATATTTCTATCATTTCCTCAAGAGTCTTGCCTAACTTTTCAGCAATATTCATTAAAATAAAAATATCCGTCTCTTTAGCTAATTTTTTTTTATGTCATCAACATCATCTTCTTCAGGAGCCATTGCGCTAACAATTCTTGAAATCACATTCGGATCTGAAAACCGCAAAAGTTTTTCCATTTCATGTTGCTTAAACATTGCATTGCCATCTTCATCTAATGCCCTAGTGATTAAAGTTTGGCAGACTGCTTCAGAAGTTTTACCTTCGTTGATTAGTGCATATATCTTTCCTTGCGACTTAAAATTAAGCAGGGGTTTCCAGTATATCTTGAGTGGAGTACCATTCTCTCCCCACTCAGGCACATCAATACTGCTTAGTTCCCCTGCTAATTTATTACGAAAGTCCGATTCTATTCGATCAACTATACTCATAGAACCCTTATGCTACTGCAACGACTAGAGCACCAGTTCCTTGAAAAGAAACAGACGATCCAACCATATCACCCATCGCACCACTTCTGCTATGGGAAGTAACAATTCCAGTACCAGTAAACTTCGTAGTTGCTGTTCCTGAATCTGGATAGAACTCAACATCAATAGATTCACCAATCAGCAAATCAATCTGGGCCGCATTTGTTGGGTCATAATTCATTTCAACAGTACCTGTCCACGACTTCAGACCTGCTTTAAAAGTCTTTACAGAATCACCCATTGCAGTATCCTCTATTGTGTCGAGTGTTTCCTCTACCGACCATGATTTAACTTCTGGTAGTACGGCAGGTGAGCCACCAGTAGTAATTGCTTTAACTTGACCAGATATTCCTTTGTATGTAGCCATAACTTATTCCTTTCTATGACAAATTAATAATTAACTAGCATCATCGCTAGTTTGTTTTTGGTTCTTTGCTTTATCCGCAATTTCAACCAAGCCTTGCTCCACTAATTTATGAGCTTCTTCTTTTGCAACATGAATAAAATCACCTGCTGATCCAAGCAATCCATGTTCTTCTGCATTGCAATTTTTCTTCAGTTTTACTTTCATTTATTCCTTTCTAACTAAACCACCACATCTGGTGCTGAGAATGAAGTCCGATATTGGACATAATACGACATTGAGACAACCCCCAATGGTCGTGGTTCTGTATCAATGATTTCAATATCTGTTGATTCCAAGAAATGATTTTCCACCAAATCTGCTCCACCAGAAGTTACAATTCCTGTGGTTGCCATTGCCACTTCAACTTCTTTGCTTATCAAATCCAGAGTATCAAGTACAGTTGCACTTGCCTCAACATAACCATCAATATGCAAGACACATTCACGCAAGATATTGCCCATAGTTGCATTTTCGGAACTTACTTCTGAATCCACATATACTGCCAATGCAGGGAATGTTTGTTCTTCTGGCGTAACCATTGGAGTTTGAAAAACATTTGATCCTGTAGTAGTTAATCCTGTCACGGCTACTGCTGTCCTGTCTCTAATTTGGTTTCTTATATGGTCAGGCATTATACTGAAACTCCAAATTGAACCATTACTGGAACATTCCAATAATCATCTTCCCTAACAAAGCCATTCATTATTTCAAGTTCTCTAAAATACATTTTCACAGATTCTGAGGTTACACTTGTTCTATTATACAATGTCTTTAAGTTAGCAGACCTATCAGAATAACTCTTTGTACCTGAATCTCTTTTTCCAACAATACTTACTGTAAATAAATATAATTCCACATTCTTAGCAAATGAGGTTGGATTGCCAATTTGTCCATTTGATTCCAATAACTCAATCTTTGGTTCAACCCATATTTCATTATTCGTATATCCTGTCCTTGTTTTTCCTGCATCAAAATGAGCATTAAAGTTAGCCCAACTTATTGCTGTATGACTCCAATTATCGGAAAAATGTTTTGATAATGCTTGCTGTGGTGTTGCCATTTACCTAAATTACTTCTGTCCTTATTTCTGCTCGTTTCAATGCCCTTGCAATAAAACCTTTAGATTGAGGTGAACTCCCTTCCTCAAGTTCCATTATGTATCCTACATTATTTGCCATGAATACAGACTTTCCTGCTATGGGTCTATTTATTTTAGATTTTGCCTCATTCATTTGATTTGTTGCACCACCACGTTCTTTCCTTGCTATTTCTTCTCTAGGAGGTACACCAACTGCAATCTGCCAATTACCTCTTGCCCTTCCTGTATCAACAGGGGTTCCTAAGATAACATCTTTGTAAATCCCAAGACATATAGAACGAAAGGCTTTGTCTAAATCCTTACGATCCACCTTTCCTTTTACTTTCATTGTCATCTGCATTGGCAATCCCAAACCAATTCAGTAGTGCCAAGCATAGACCTACTGATAGACAGCACAGTATAAGTACGAGAGCCAATAGTGATTGAATCACCATTAGCATCTTCGATGTCAACAGTCGATACTGGTTTAACCAGAATTCGCCTATCCATGTTCCTGACTTGTCCACCAGATTCAAGAATTTCAGACGTAGTATATTCCATCTCGATTGCATTAACAGTAACATTTGTCTCCGTTTGTGAAGCCATTGCACCAGTTAAAGGTGTATATGTTCCTGCAGGTCTTTTAACCCATGTTGCTGTTTGAGATAATGTAAGACCCGAAACTAACGTATTATCAAAAGTTTTTGAAATTAAATTAGATGCAACAGTATTTAATCCCATTATCCTCTATCCAAAAAATATGAATGTTTCCATGGTTTCATTAAAGCATATACACTAGCAATGTTACCGCCTTGTACCTTTTCAAGACCACTTGCATCTCTACGCCTTTCATAGTTAACAGAAACCGTACCAGACAAAGCACCAACAGTACTTTCAATTCTTCCTTCAATATCACCAGTTGTTGAATCCTGCTTAGATTGCAAAAGAACAACTAATTCAATTTGGGCTTCTTTTATATTCCTATGGATTTCATCATCAGGATAGTAGGTTGAATCACCTATATCTCTTGGGAAGGTCAGTCTTTGATCTTCATTAGCAGGAATACCTTTCCATGGTAACAATCTATCTAAAGACCTTGTTGCCTCTCTTAACCACTTTTCTTTTACTGCATCGGAAAAACCAGACCATGTTGAACTAAACCATTGCCGATCCGCAAGTAGTGAATCGGCTTCGGCTAGGGTTGCATAACTGTCGCTGGTCGTACCGCTAATGGTAGTGACCAACGCCATTTATTCCTCCTTTTTATCTTCGGATTTTTCCTCTGTGGATTTGGACTTTTTCTTGTCCTTTTTAGGCTTTGGAGCCTCATCATAGTGAAAACTTGCTCTACTCATATGCACTCCTTGAAGTTGGAATTATGGGGACAGATTGACTCAGCTAATCCATCCCCAAAGAAGAATGATAATTAGACTCCTGCAATTAGGCAGACCATTTTAATATTCTGGTCATCCCATACTTTAGTCCAATCAGCTCCTGCTCCAACTTCGCCATCAGTAGGTGAGGCACCAGCTACTGCTCCTGCGAACTTGAGGCCACGAGGATGAAGAATAAAATGCTGACGATTAATCAGAATATCTTCACCTTTTAATGTGTCTCTATCCACTTCAGTTGCATTGTCGATAGAACCAACTCCATAAGCGAATGCACCATCACCTGCAATGTAAGTTCTGTATTCGGTAGAACCACCTGAACCAGATGTTGCACAGCCATCATCAACAATCAGTCTTTTACCAAGATATGTAGAAAACATGATGTTATTGTCGGCATCTCTAACAAAGTCAATTAAACTATCTTTCTGCAACTTAGCATAAACTGCAGAGTGGCAGATAATTGTAGTTAACGAGGAAGCATTATCACCAAGTTTCTGCATTGTATCAACAACCATTGAGGAAGTAATATCAGTTGCAGTTTGGTCATTAACGTGAGTGGAATATATCGTTCCTGCACTATCGTGAAACAAACCACCAAGAATGTTCATCAAAGTAGTTTGTACTGATCTTGCCCAGTACCCCGCCACCATGTCACCAATAGATGCCATGATGTCTTCACCAGAAACGGCGGCGGCCAAATCAGTTGCACCCCATGCTTTTCCACGCATGAATTTTACAGCTGTTTCCTGTTCGGCTGTGATATTGTTAATTGTGAGTGCTGACCCATCTGCTAACACTTCCGCATCACCAGACAAATCGTTGAAGTAAGGCATTTCAAATGTCTTACCTTTTGCTCCTGCCATTTCATCAAAAGCAGGAAGTCTCTGAACCATTCCAGAGGAAAGAATATTAGAAAGAGTTGTGCTACGTTCAACAACGTATGGGCTGAATAACGTAGGTACAACTATATTGGAAATTGCTGTTGCGGCCATTTTTGACTCCTATCGCATAATTAAAGTTTAAGTTTGCAATGAAGCCCCCGACTTCTGAACAGGGTCATGATCTCCGATCAAGCTCTGTCTGCTTATTTATAATTCCATTTAACTGACCCTGCCAGTTCTAGCGTGTAACATATCTTTTTCGGATTATGTTACTTCGAATAATTCTGCTATACATCCAGAACTATTCCTGCTTCACCAGAAAGCCTTTTAGCAAGAGATGGATCATCTTTCATTATTTGCCCTTGCTTTGTCAAGTTAAAATTTTCTTTTAACCATGGATTATCACCACTTACTTTACCTGTACCCGATCCGTTAGCACCGCCACCGACTGACGATACAAAAAGATGTGGTGCGCTTTGGACTAATTCTTTTGCCCATTCCTGTGGAGATAAATATGTATCTCCTTTTTCACTATATCGTGCTTTCCCCGATCCGTCAACACAAAATAATACACCTTTGTCATCTATCTGCCAAGAGTTTTTTGCTCTGGCTAAAATATCTGCTATTGCAGAGGATTGAGGACTGCCTACTTCGTTGACTGCGGTTTGTATAGCCGAAGTAATCCTATAGGTTTCTAATTCATCTTTATAAGTTTGTGCAACTTTCTCTTGATCCTGTGCGTGTTTAGTTAGTTGCTCAATCTTACCTCCATACTCAACTTCTTTATTTTTTAATATTTCTTCAAACTGTCCTTTTTCTAACAATTCTTTATTTTCTAATCCTTTTACTTTTTCTAAGGCTTCTCGTGCCTGAACTGGATCAATGCCTTCATGTTGACTTAACTGCGATTGGATATCCTCCATCTGTTTCTTTAAAGATATATTAGATTCTCTAAATTCGTCAAGTCTAGACTTTTCAGTAAATCCTTCCACACTTAGATGAAACTTACCATCTTTTTCTTCGTAATAGGATTCTGTACCTGCAGGAATTTCCTCTTTTGATTCTAGTATTGCTTTTAGTGCCATTTATACCTTCCGTTTTAATTGTTCTAAAGTTAGTGGATCACCACGACGATTAGTAAAGTCTTTTAATTTTAACTTACCTTGCCTATACAAATCACCTTTTGCCTTTCCGCCCACAATTCTATCTTGTCTTGTTTTTGATTGCCTCTTTAACCATTTCTCCATTGAGGTTGACTGTGGCTGTCCTCCATCAACAGATGCCCTTATTGCTTCAGGTATTTTCTTTCCTTTTGCTAATGCCCGAGCATCCAATTCATCTAACATTGAAATTACAGGGATATGGCTTGATCTACAATTCCAATGTCTTGGAGGAGTAATCATTCGTTTACCATGTCCACCGATTGGATCGCCTTTTAATGTCCATCTTAAACCATCATAGGAAGCACACAAGGTAGTAGTTCTTGAATCCAATACTGCAACAGATTCTATTGCATCAATTACATCATCATTGGCTTGATAAGTACCTTCCCGAACATCAGTTGAAACTTTATGAACAGCAGTTCTAACTATTGATTCTGCTTCTCTATCTGTCATTGATATCCAACCACCTTTTCTTTCATATCTTCGTTTGGTTTTATCCCCAACTACAAAGGTTTCAAATTGCCCAGTTCTTTTACCTAATAATCTGTCCTTTAATTCTTCTATACTTTCACCTTCAGACATTCCAAGTTGAATGCCTTTAATAATTCTATTTTGTGTATTTTGATCTAACCTATCCCACCAATCAGAAGTTAATGCACCACGTATCTTAGAATCATCAACAATTCCAGCAATTTGCGCTGGGGTCATTTGCTGACTAAATACAACAGTTTGAACTGAATCATTTAATTCATTTACAACTGCCTTTTCTTCTACAGGTGCAAAGTTTATTAATTCATTTCGCAATTCATTTTTTGCATTTGTATGTGCTTCGGTAATTATAGTTTGAACTTCTTTCAATAAGGCATCTAATTTGTCATCAGAAACACTAGGCGAAATAGACATATCCGAAAGTATAGAATTAATATCATCTGACATTTCCCTTATTAAGCCAATGATTTTACGTCTTACAGATTCTTCGAATCTATTTACATCAATAGCGTGTTCAAAGACTTTATCCTGTAATCTTTCAATTACTTCTTTAGCCACTTCGCCCCATCTTCCTGTAGAACTTTTGGTATTTAGTCATAGCAATAGATGCACAATCATCCGAACAATATTTTGTTCTTTTTTGCTGAACATTTGGATCATTGATAATCTTTGATTTGCATACGGCACAGTAGATATCTTTATCCAACACCTTGATTTGATATGAGTTGTGATTCCTGCTCAAAAGACCAATCTTCAGGATAGACTTCCATTTTTTGCCTTAACTGGTATGCAGTTTCTTTTGAAATTAAACCAAGCATTTCTGCTTCATTAACTGCTTTCAATTCTTCAGGACTCCATCGGTCATCCAAGTAATCTCTATTTAAGATAAACTTGACATCTTCATTTGTATTTAACCAGATTGCTGATCTCTGCAATACTTGAGTCATTCCAATTTCAACAGTAGTAACAATGGTATCTAATGCAGAGTTCTCACTTGCTGATCTTAGCCTTGCTGTTTCAGCAGTCTCTACTTGCTTCCGATGTCTCTGAACAAGTTGACCGCCAATGGTTGCCATCATTTGCATTTTCTCCTGCATTGCGGTTTCCATTGCTGAAGCTGATGCACCACTAAATTCTAATATCCCATACTTCGCATTTGGATTCCTTGAATACCATCTTACATCTGGGCCGACTGCCAAGTTAGCAGGATCATTTGCTTCATCTTCATCAATACCTGAAGCGTAAAAAGTAGCGGCCACACCTACTCTATGCAATAACTGTTCATAATCAGCAGAGTTGCGGTAATGCGAAATATTCAAATTTGCCAAGTCTAACAAAGGAGGCTTACTTGTATTCGTTGAAATACTATCTGAATTTATAAACTGGAACGGTATTTCGTCCATTGCAATTCCTGCATTTGTTGGAACGATTGCTTCTGACATTACGAACTTTCCATCATGTTTAATCCATTTCCTTTGTTCGTATTTTCCTTCTTCATTTATCACCAATTCCACATACATTAATTCTTCTTTTTGTTGATCCAATCCATTTGTCGATCTGGTTGTTACAATTCTTGTTTCTCGTAATACCAATCTTTTTAAAACTTCATCTTGGACATCCCAATTAGTAATGTCTTGTGCTTTATACATTACAATATAAGGATCACCTCCATCTTCAGGTCGATCCAATAATAAACCAACTCTCCCTGTTGTAATTACTTCAGTCAAAACACGTTTCGTTAATTCATGCAAATTACTTTCATCTCGCATAATTGTTTTAGACCATTCCATAATCACATCTGACATTTCAATACTTATAGGTATTCTCATTACTTGACCTACCCTTCCAGTAACTACTGTCGAAACTACACCAAAGAAAGATGCCCTTTCTAAATAATCAGCATATCTTGCTTTACCTTCTGTTGTATCATCGTGTCTTTCTAATTTCGGAAGATATGTATTAGTTTTAGCCTTGATTGCATCCTCTCCTATATAACAATCTGAACACTTATCCCATTCTGAAAGTCTAATATTATACTGTGGGTGCTTTGCTTCAATGTGAATCATATTGACCTTATTCGTTGCGTTTGTGATTTGTTTCTAACTTGCATAATTCGGTAACGACAAGCATCCGCAATATGATCTTCGGAAGTTGTGTCTAAATCATCCAAGTCTCTAGGATCACGTGGTAGGCTTGGGATTGTTCTGATAAAATGACGACAAGTAGAAAAAACGAATAATCCTCGTTCTTCCATTTTCTCTGCTAATGATGCTTTAAGCATTCGCCTCATTTTTTCCCAACCAACCTTGCGTGTATTGTCAGCACGATCCCACCGCACCCCAATTCTTGCCATATCATCAGATATGCTAACTCCATTCTGAGAAGTAAAAATAGCAGGATCAGCACATCCTGTCAATACTCTCATTCCCATTTTCTTTTCTATATCTAGTATCCCCCTTGCTATCTCACTTGCAAGCATTTTAATTCCTTCATTCGGCACACCATTACAACCATACCATTCTGCTATGTGAAACAATGTACCTCTAGGCCAAACCCTGCCATCATTAATCGGTGTACCATCAGACTCAGCCCACCATTGGACACTAAAGGGAGCAGAAGAACCCCAATCAAAAGACCTATCTATTCTCCAATGTTTCGGTACTTCAAAAGGTTCTAATACATGAACATCTCTTTTCCATACATCATCAAACATTCCTCCTGCTACAATATCCCAATCACCATCAAGCCAAGCCCTTACTAACCATTCAGGGCCAGATTCTTTCAAACGGTCAATATACTTAGGATCACTATCTAATAGGATTTTGTTATCAGTTACTTTAGCAGGAATAAAACATCTTGTTGTACCATTTTCACTTTTAATTAAACTTCTTGGCTTCGCAGGATCAATATATCGTTCTTTAATCCAGTTATGACCAACACCTCCGGGATTCCCTGTTGCTACCATTCGTGAAGGTATTCCATGCGGATTCCTCAAATTGGCTTTCAGTTTATCAACTGTAGTTTGTTTAGGCCATAAGTCTAGTTGGTCGAAACCCATCCACGTGTATTCATGTCCTATATAATTATTGGCAGTATCTTCATTACTTAAATACCTCATTTTTAAACTAGCACCTGAAGGGAATATCCATTGTCGTGCTTGGGCTCTCCAAGTAGCATTTAAAAAAGGAAATATCTTATTGGCTTTATTTTGTAAATCTTCCAATTCTGGATAAGTCCTACGGAATAGAATACCATTAACGTGTTCACCATGTTCAATTGCGTGTTGACAGAAATCCAACAATATCCCATGACTTTTACCTCCTCCTCTTGCACCGCCATAAAATATCTCATCAGCAGGACAAGCTAAGAAATCAGCTTGAGGCCCATGCTGTGGTGCTATAATCATTTGTTCATTGCGAATCATTTGAAATAGTTGCGTTACTTGCTTGGTCTAGAAGATTATTTTCCCATTCTTCAGCAGTCATTTTTGTCGATCCAATAAATTTAACATCAATATTCCCTGAATGATTTAACGCTAGATTATCTTTCCTACCCCACCTTTCTGGAAACCGCCTTTCCATCAACCATGCTTTAGACTGCCACGATGGGTCTTGAGAAATATCCCGCATCCATTTGGCTTCAGCAATATGTTCTGCTCTTTTTACTGCTTGTTGAAATTGCAGATATAACCCATCCCCAGCTTCTTCACCTTTCTTCATCCATTGATGAAAAGCTGATTGTGAGATACCTAAAGCATGACACGCAGTAACTTGATAATTCCCTGCGGATAATAATGCTTCAAATTTCTGAATTAATTCTTCAGTTAATTTAGTATTTCTTCCTGCCATTTATCTTTCCAATTTTGCATCCGGATATTTCTCTAAAAAACTTTCTAATGCAGAATGTAAACTTTCAGCTCCTTCTTGTGGATGAGTAATGGTAAATACTTCCGTAGGATCTTCTTCAGCGGAGCCTTGGAAATCTTCACTAAAATCTTCCCAATCATGATTAGCCATTTCTAACAAATTATTTAATTCATCTGCATGATATGGTAATCCATTAATTAACTCATCTCCAAACTCAGGCGAAATTTCACTTAATAAATCTGCTAGAGCAGTTTTTTCTGAATATCCTTTTGTCTCATTAGAAATTATCGTTAATTTTTTACATTCACCTTCCGTCAAACCTTGTATTATATTTACAGGGATTTTCTTATACCCTAATTTCATACATGAAGCCTGACGATGTGCGCCATCAATTATTTGGTATTTCCCTTCTTCCTGTGGATGAGGTCTAACAGTTAATGGATCAAGCATTCCAAACATACCGATTGATTCCGTAGTTGCTTCTTCCACCCTTACAGATTGGATATTTGGATTCCAAGGATTAGGAAACACATCTTCAATATCTACAACTTTAACATCAATATTTATTTTACTCATTAAATTTTATCCCCCTATGATTCCATAAGTTAGTAATTTCAACTTCCATTTTCATAAAATGGCCTATCGCTTTTCTTAACGCAAATACATTTGCATGACGTGCATGTGTACTCACTGTTCTTAATGGCATTTTCTTTTCAATCCCTGTGTGTCGTGAAGTCCCATATCTTAAAACCTGTAACCATGATGTTGAATCGCATGAAAAAACTGGATACCTTTGCAATATCTTTTCCCTTGTTACGCCCAACAAATGTACTTTTAACAATTTCCCTGTTTTTCTATAATGCTTCATAATCCTAGCAAAACAAGGATCAAGCCAATCCCTTAATGTTTGACCTCTTAATGGCACTAATCCCCCGAATAACACATATTCATATTTTTCAATAAGTCTATCAAGTTCTTTAAAGGAGGCTTTATAAGTAAAAACTGGTAAGACTTCCAATCCTCTTTTTTCTAAATATTCTAAATTTTTCAAAGTTAAGTATTCATTCCCAATTACATCAAGATTCACATAATATAAATTCTTCACATCGTGGAATTCTTTCCTAGAATGCTCAATAAAATCGCCATAGTCTTCAACTTTTATAACTTTACCTCTAGACCAAACAGAGAATGCCCCTGAATCAATCATCAAGTTTTTATAAATTGTTTTAGTCTCTGCCTGTATTATTTTACGAGAAGGTCTTTCAACATAAGAATATAATCTACTTGTTACATTCCCATATAAGTCAAAGCCTTCGATTGGAGAGCGACCTGCTAAATAGAGATTCATTCATTCTTTCTTAGTTCCCATAATGGATCATCAATCCCTGCTTCCCTGAATCCCCTATCTCTTAAAATGCACGCATGACATTTGCCACATCCTCCAACAACGCCATTGTAACAAGTATGTGTTAATTTAAATACTGAATCAAAATTGGAGCGGAAAATATTATATGCCATCATAACACTTTCTTTTTTTGTTAAATCCATTAGCGGAGTATGTATTTTTATCCCAGTTATATTCCCATATAAACCTTGAGATAATGCTTGTTCCATTGCTGTAATAAAATCCTGTCTACAATCCCAATATCCTGCAAAATCTTCTTGGCATACTCCTGTATATAGATTTTTAATACCTAATGTGTGAGCTCTATTTCCTGCAATAGTTAAAAACAAAATATTTCTTCCTGCAACAAATGTTGGTTCAACTCCATCTGGTAGTTCTTCAACTGATTCATATTGTCCAACTTTATTATCTGATATTAGAGGAGATGTCCCTTTTAAAATTTCGCCCAATTCGATAGTTTCATGCCCTGCAGAACCAAGTTCCTTGGCAATAATTTCTGCTTTTTCAACTTCTATTGAATGCCGTTGCCCATAGTCGAATGTTACTGTATGTACTTCATCAAAGTCTTGTCTTGCTTTTCCAAAACAGGTAGTTGAATCCTGACCACCTGATAAAATAACTAATGCTTTTGATTTAGGTTCCATTTTTGATTAGATTAAAAAATTCTTGTTTAACGTCAGGTTTAGTGAAAACTCCTTTTAAGGCACAAGTTTCCATAACTGAGTTCTGTTTATTTACGCCTCTAGTGACCATGCAAAAATGCTTGGCTTCCATTATAACTCCGCACCCTAGAGGATTAACAATATTCATAAAAGAATCAGCAATTTGATTAGTTAGCTTTTCTTGAATTTGCAGTCTTCTTGCATATACTTCTACTAATCTTGCTAATTTAGAAATGCCAACAACTGCTTCATGCGGTATATATGCAATGTGGGCTTTACCAAAAAAAGGTAGCATGTGATGCTCACAAGTAGAATAAAATTCAATATTTTTTAAAATAACCATCTGGTCGTACTCATCAGACGCAAATTTTGTAACTAATATATCTTTAGGATCTTGTGCATAGCCACCAAATATCGTATCCCAAGATTTTATAACTCTTTTAGGAGTTTCAATAATCCCTTCCCTAGTGGGGTCATCACCAATAAATTCAATAATTCTAAATAAGGTTTTTGATATTTCTTCTTCGTGTAAAGGTGTTTTATAATTTTTCATTTTCATATTGTGTTAGTAAATAAAGCTGAATTTTTTACGTTTTCTCTACATTCAACACTTATGACCCAACATCTACCTTCTGTCATTTCTTCAATCATAGGATTAACTTGCCGATAAATATAATTAGAACTCCCTTCCATTCCAACATTAGGCATAATTGTAAGTTTCCAAAGTCCACCATCATGTTTTTCAAATAATGGTCTCATAGGATCATCTTCATTAATCAGTAGGGTGTGATCAAACTTTTCCTCTAACCAAGCCTTTACTTTTTTGAGACCACCAAAGTCTACTACCCATCCTTTTTCATCTAACGTATGACAGCCAAATGTCATTATAACAGTTCTGTCATAACCATGAACTAAGCTACAATGTCCTTCATCTCTCCATTGTCTATGCGCACATGGTAACCCTGTAAATGTCTTAGTTG
>VTLG01009071.1_pt1 | contig 12946 bp, 15 predicted proteins | sample 4694571 | NCBI WGS metagenome assembly VTLG01 (sample SAMN12604809, study PRJNA352737) | marine metagenome | biome: ENVO:00000447; feature: ENVO:00000209|ENVO:00000569|ENVO:01000036; material: ENVO:00002151; isolation source: viral sequences binned using virsorter ... | reverse complement strand
AGGAATATAAGAGATTATCTCCTAAGATGAAGGATGCTATTGACTTTATTTTTAAAAAAATGGATGATAAACCTTCTGATTTCCTAAATACTTTTGAGAAAACAATTAAAGATATATCAAAAAAATTTAAGGTTTCTGAAAAAGAAGTAATGAATTATTTTGAAAAAGAAATGTTATCAATCTAGGAGTTAATAATGGCTATTACAACTCAAACATTAATGGATAAAGATTGGGAAGTTGTTACTAAAAGTACGATTACTGGTACAAATGGAACTGCTTTGAAAGTTGTTGATGTATCTGCTCTTGAAGGTGCTGCAACTGATCCTAGAGTAACTATTGTTGCAATTTGGTGGACGGTTAGTTCTGTTACTGAAATTGAGTGGAATGCCGATTCAAATGTTACTGCATTTACACTAAATGGAAATGGTAATTATAATGCTGGTGCTCAAGCATTGCCTTCCGTTTCAAATAATGCTGGTTCAGGTATAGATGGAGACATTTACATAGAAAATGACGGTGCTTGCACTGGAACTGTAATAATTAAGATGAGAAAAGTTTCTGGTTGGGATAACCTAACATAAAAAGAGAAACGTAAGGAAAATGAAATGGATACAGTAAAACTATTTTCAGAAGCTGTAGAAGATGTAGAATATATCACTGAAGCCAAAAAAGATGGCGGTAAAAGTTATAAAATCAAAGGCGTTTTTCTACAGGCAGACATTAAAAACCGCAACGGCCGGGTATATCCTATGGATATTCTTGCAAAAGAGGTTAATAAGTATAATAGAAACTTCATAAGAGAGAATAGAGCTTATGGAGAATTAGGTCATCCAGATGGCCCTACGGTAAATCTGGAAAGAGTTTCACATATTACCACAAGTCTTGTTCCCGATGGTAAGAATTTTATTGGCGAAGCAAAAATTATGGATACGCCGATGGGTAAGATTGTTAAAAATTTAATGGATGAGGGATGCAAGTTAGGAGTTTCTTCAAGAGGAATGGGTAGTTTGCAGCAGAGAAATGGCGCAAATTATGTGAAGGATGATTTTTATCTCGCAACTGCAGCTGATATTGTTGCTGATCCATCCGCTCCAAACGCCTTTGTAGAAGGTGTAATGGAAGGAAAAGAATGGGTTTGGAATAATGGCGCACTTGTAGAATCACATATTGCGGAACTAAGAAAGAAATTTGATGTAAAACAGCGCTCAAGACAATCAAATGTAGAAGCTTTGGAGTTTGCAAAGTTTCTTAAAAATCTATAATTTATAAATATTATAACAAGAAAAGGAGTAATCCCTATGACCGAATTAGATAAAACAATTGAAGAACTCGAAGCAGATGTTCTTGCGGAACTTGAAGAAGCATCCGAAAAACCATTAGGTAAGGGACACGACCTTGGCTTAGGTTCAAACAACGCTGATGAGGATGTTGCTAACGCTAAAGACCCTGCTCCTAATGTTGCTGGCGCTGATAAGAAAGAAACCGTGGCCGGTGAGCGTAAAGATTTGGGTGGTTTAGACGGTCAAGACGAAAAAACTGACAAGACCGATGCTTCTGACCAATCAGAGCATGAAATTGGAAAGAAAGCAACTGCTGCATCTAAGGAAGTAAGTGGTGATGCTCAACAGAAGAGTGCTGCTAAAGCAGATGCTCCTAAGAAACTTGCGGCCGGTGATGAAATCGACCATGACGGCGAAGAGTTGGAGGAGAATAAAAAGATGACTAAAGCTCAGGCTCTAGAACAGATTGGCAAAATGAAGAAGTCAGACATCGAAGAGATGATGGCTGCTCATACTGCAAAACTTGCTGAAGCAGAGAATGCTGAAACAGAAGAAGAGTTAAAGAAACTTGAAGGCGCCAAAGCAGACATCGAAGAGAAGATTAAGAGTATCTCTGTTAAAGAAGATGTTGAAGCTCTGGTAGAAGGTGAAGAATTTTCTGAGGAATTTAAGCAAAAGGCTGCTCATATTTTCGAGGCCGCAGTCAAGTCAAAGATTCGCTCTGAAGTAGAGAGAATTGTAGATGAAACTAAGTCTGAAAAGGATCAAGAGATTGAAACTTTTGTAGAGGAAATGACTGAAAAGGTTGACAATTACCTTAATTATGTTGTAGATGAATGGACTAAAGAAAACGAGTTAGCAATTGAACGCGGATTAAAGGGCGAAATTGCTGAAGACTTTATTTCTGGTTTGAAACAATTATTTGAAGATCACTATATTGATGTTCCAGATGAAAAATATGACGTTCTGGAAGCACAATCTGAGAAGATTTCTGAGCTAGAGGAAAAACTAAACGAAGCAATTCAGAAGAATGTTGAATTTAAAACTTCTAATAATGAACTTGTTCGTGAACAGGTTATTTTAGAAGTTGCTGATGATTTAGCTGATACTGAATCTGAAAAGTTTAAGTCTCTAACTCAGGATGTTGAGTTTGTTGATGAAGACTCATTCCGTGAGAAGCTTGATACCCTGAAGGAAAATTATTTCCCCAGAGTAAATAAATCAAGTGACGTTACTGTAGATTATGAAGATGGTGGCACCGCACAGGACATTGATACGACAGATGCAATGAAATCGTATATGTCTGCTATCAGTCGTAACAAGGCGCGGGCCGAATAATATTATAAAAACAGATGTAAATAATAAAGGAGAAACAAATGTTTCAAACAGAACATCTACAAGAAAAGTGGAAGCCAGTCCTAGAGCATCCTGATCTTCCAAGGATTGAGGATTCTTATAAGCGGGCAGTTACCACTGTAATTCTAGAAAATCAAGAAGCAGCTCTAAGAGAGGATAAATCATTCCTAGCAGAAGCTGCTCCAGTAAACGCAATGTCTGGCGGACAGATGGATACTTGGGACCCGATCCTAATTTCTCTCGTTCGGCGCGCAATGCCTAACCTTATCGCATACGACGTATGTGGTGTTCAACCAATGACAGGCCCAACTGGTCTTATCTTCGCATTGCGTTCTTCATTCACCTCTCAGGATGGTGCTGAGGCTCTCGTTGATGAGGCAATGCCTGATATTTCCAACCAGAACGCTGCCGGTACTATCGGTGGTGGTGATGTTGGTGCAACCGAGACTAACCCTGCTGTCCTTAATGATAGTCCTTCTGCTGGTACATATGTAAGTGCAACCGGCATGACGACTGCTCAGTCAGAAGCTTTGGGTGATAGTGCAACAAATGCTTTCGCTCAGATGGCCTTCTCAATTGAGAAGACTACTGTTACCGCCGTAAGTCGTGCCCTAAAGGCCGAGTATACGATGGAACTTGCTCAAGACTTGAAAGCAATCCACGGTTTGGATGCAGAGACAGAACTTGCTAATATTCTTAGTTCTGAAATTCTTGCTGAAATTAATCGTGAGGTTGTTCGTTCTCTGTATATTACTGCTGTCAAGGGCTGCGCGATCAATACGACTACTGCTGGTATCTTCGATCTGGATACCGACTCAAATGGTCGTTGGTCAGTTGAGAAGTTCAAGGGTCTAATGTTTGCTATCGAGCGTGATGCTAATGCTGTCGGTCAAGAGACTCGTCGCGGCAAGGGTAATATGATTATCTGCTCTGCTGATGTTGCTTCTGCTCTTAGTATGGCTGGTGTACTTGATTACACTCCTGCTCTTAATAACAATCTTAATGTTGATGACACCTCCACTACTTTTGCTGGTGTTATGAATGGCCGGTTCAAGGTTTATGTTGATCCGTATTCTGCTAACGCAGCTGCTTCACAGTACTATGTTGTTGGTTATAAGGGTACTTCACCTTACGATGCTGGTTTCTTCTACTGCCCATACGTTCCGCTTCAGATGGTTCGTGCGGTTGGTGAAAGTTCCTTCCAGCCCAAGATTGGTTTCAAGACTCGTTACGGTATGGCTGCTAACCCATTTGCTGCTAAAGGTGCAGTTGCTGCGGGCGACACAGTTAATTCTGACGCATCTCTTGATGCAAATACCAATGCTTGGTATCGCCGGGTTAAGGTTACAAACTTGATGTAAAACAATAAGAAGCTTGGCTACAAACTTAGGGGGCACTTTCGGGTGCCCTCTTTTTTGTCTTTATATAAATAATAAAAACAAAGAGGAAAATTATATAATGACAGAAATGAAACATCTGATTTCAATTTCTAACCTAACTAAAAAAGAAATTGAGATTCTATTTTATCGTGTAGAGGATATAAAGTATAATCCCAGACAATTCCGAAATTATCTAAATAATAAAATTCTAACAAACCTTTTCTACGAACCATCAACCAGAACATCCTCCTCTTTTGCTGCGGCCATGTATAAACTTGGTGGCGAAGTTATATCTATCAATGATGTTAATTATAGTAGTGTTGCAAAGGGAGAAAATTTGCGGGACACTATTCGCACGATGGGTTGTTATAGTGACATAATTGTGTTACGATCACAAAATGCAGGCGATGCTAAGATAGCTTCAGAGGTAAGTGAAGTTCCTATTATCAATGCTGGTGACGGGAATGGAGAACATCCTACACAAACTTTGTTGGATTTATATACCATTTATGAGAAGTTTGCTAAAATAAAGGACTTGACAATTACTTTTGTCGGTGATATAATTAATAGCAGAACTGTACATTCTCTTTCAAAAGTTTTAGAGCCTGAGTGTGATGTAAATTATTGTGAAACCTATGATATTGGTAAATTACCAAAATCAGATGTTTATTATTTGACTAGAGTGCAAAAAGAAAGAGGAAGTACAGGTTCATATCAATTAACAGAGGAACATGTAAAAGAAATGCCAGAGGAATGTATAGTGATGCATCCATTTCCTCGTAATGAAGAAATACCCAGTTGGTTTGATAACGATCCAAGAGCTAAATATTTTGAGCAAATGAAAAATGGTCTATATATGAGAATGTCATTGCTCATGTCATATAAATAAGAGTATGGTAACAGTAACATCTCCATTAGCGCGACAACCAGACAAGTTGGATTATGCCTCGCCCACACAATTTCGTTTTGGCATACATCAATTACCAAAAGTAGAATTCTTTGTGACCGCTGTGACTATTCCAGGCATATCTTTGGGCACAGCAATAATGAGCACACCCTATAAGGATATTCCTTTGCCTGGAGAAAAGTTGGAATATGTTAATTTAACAGTTGAGTTTTTGGTTGATGAATATCTTGAAAACTATATAAGTTTGCATAACTGGATGACGGGCCTCGGCTTTTCTCAAGACCGAGAGGAGTTCAAAACCTATAGGGATGTTACCTCTAACACTCCAGCATCTCCAGCTGGTGCGACTCAAACTGATATTGGTAAAGTGGGGGCAGCCACACCAGATAGAGCTATGTACTCAGATGCTTTTATTATGATTCTGTCTAATAAAAATAATCCTATTTTGGAAATTAACTTTGAAGATATATTCCCTGTTTCTCTAGGAGATTTAGTTTATAGTCAAGCTGCTACGGATGTAGAATATCTTACAGTAACAGCAGAGTTTGCATACAAAATATACACAATGACATCATTATAATTTAACAATGGAAGATTATGAATTTAGACCAATTGAAAAATGAAGCAAATCAAGACTTACCTATAATAGATCAAGAACACTTAGACCAAGAAGGATTTAAAAACCAATTAATCGCCCCCAAGTGGTTAGATTATAGAACTAGGTTTAAGAGCTTACTGATAAAAAATAAAGGTGAGTATCAGAAATTATATAGGCAAAAGTGGGAATATTATGGCGGTAAATCTGACGTAAAGGTTTATGTCGCAAAACCATTTGATCTAAAGGTTCTCAAAACTGATCTTCATATGTATATTACTTCTGATGAAGAAATCATATTACTAGCAGATAAGATTAGCTACTTGGAAACCATTCTTGAGTTTATTGATGGCATCCTGAAATCTATTGACAGGCGAGGTTGGGATATTAAGAATGCCCAAGATTGGAAAAGATTTGAAGCTGGAATGATATAATAATGAATACAGAAGATTATATTGGATATTATAAAGATGTTGTTTCTCATTCTTTATGTTGGAATATAACAAACTATAGTTTTAATTTTCAACCATCAACATATTCAAGTCATAAAGGAAAAACTGAAATTTCCAGTGAACGAGTGCGTATGGATGAAGTGTGGATTAAAAATGATAATGTTTGGTATAGTGATATCAAAGCTATTTTTGAATATGCAATCAAAAAATATTCAGAGGCTTTCCCTCTTTTCTCTGTTCAACACATCACAGATTTCAGAATTAATCGTTATTCTAAAGGGGGATTTATGTCAAGCCATGTGGATAATATACATCACAGCCATGGCCAAGTATATGGATACCCACAAGTATCTGTGTTGTTATTCTTAAATGATGATTACAAAGGCGGAGAATTTGTGGTAGCAGATAAACTTTATCGCCCCGAAAAGGGTTCAGCGATAGTCTTTCCTTCTAATTTTATGTTTCCTCATGAAGCAAAAAAAGTTACAAAGGGAATAAGATGGAGTATAGTAGCATGGTTGATGTGAATAAAATAAATTTATTTCCGACAACAATTTATTCTTTTAAGTCTGAAATAACAAATGAACAGAATGAAGAAATGATAGATTATATCTATGATAAATTTGAAAACAAATATATTGATGTAAGAACAAATGAAGGATTACCTTTTGGTTTAGAACAAGGAAAAGATAATTTACATAGGGAACCTTGTTTTACACCATTGGTAGAGCTTGCCAAAGCAATTAGCTTAAATATTTTTGTACAAGAAGGTTATTTGAATCAGGAGATCGAGATAACCCAGATGTGGGCAAACAAACAAGAAGATGGCAGTATACATCCTCCACATACACATGCTAATAGCTTACATTCTGGTATATATTATTTAAAAGCAAGTGATAAAACTTCAGGTACACAATTTTTTGAACCCAGGCCCCAAGTTAAAATTCTTGTTCCTAGAAGAGAAAAATATATAATACAAAATTCACATATGTATCAAATACATTCTGAAACTGGCCATGGAGTTATTTTTCCTTCTTGGTTACAGCATTGGGTTGCTCCTAATACTGATGAACGTATTACTATCTCTTGGAATGTTATTCTTAGAGGTGAATATGGGGAAGAAAATACTTTGCAAAATGCTTATATCTAAGAAAAATGAAGTCTATTTGATCCTTAAAGATTTAGAACAATCCACTTTACAAGAGTTAACATCCTACTTTACTTTTGAAGTTCCCGGCGCTAAGTTTATGCCAATGGTAAAGAACAGATTGTGGGATGGTAAAATTAGACTTTTTTCACCAACATCAGGAGAAATATATGTAGGATTACTTTCATATATTAAGAAATTCTGTGATAATAATGATATTTCATATATAATAGAAGAGGGGATAGAACATGAAAATGCCGCCGACCGGGAAATGGTTAAAGGGTTTGTCAATAGCCTCAAAGCTAAATCAAAAGGGAAATCACTTAAAATTAGGGATTATCAATTTGATGCAATACAGCATGCTATTTCCACAAATCGTGCTCTTATTATTTCTCCTACTGCTTCAGGTAAATCTTTAATAATATATTCCCTTGTTCGTTATTACCATATTATGGGCCTAAAGACATTAATACTGGTGCCAACCACATCTTTGGTGGAACAAATGTATTCTGATTTTCAGGATTATGGTTGGAGTTCAGGATATTGTCAGAAAATTTATCAAGGATATGACAGAGAAGTAACTAAGGATGTAGTTATATCTACATGGCAGTCTATCTACAAGATGCCAAGAAAATACTTTGAACAATTTGGTTGCGTTATGGGTGATGAAGCTCATATGTTTAAGGCTAAATCTCTTACTAGTATTATGACAAAACTACATCAATGTAAATATAGATTTGGATTTACAGGAACATTAGATTCAATACAAACCCATCATTTAATCTTAGAAGGGTTGTTTGGTACAGCAAAAAAGATAATATCAACGAAAGAATTAATAGATAAAAAAACTCTGGCCAATCTGAAGATAAAATGTATAGTTCTAAAGCATCCTCCAATAAGAGAGAAAATGACATATGCTGAAGAGTTAGAATACATTGTAAGTAATGATAAAAGAAATAACTTTATTACTAATTTGATGTTACATCTTAATGGCAATACTCTGTGTTTATTTCAACTAGTAGAGAAACATGGACAAATATTAGTAGAAGAAATGACTGAAAAATTAAAGGATAACGGAAATGAAAATCTACCTATATTTTTTGTTTATGGTGGAACTTCCACAGAAGATAGAGAAAATATACGAGCAATTGTTGACAAAGAAAAGGATTCAATCACTATTGCAAGCTACGGCACTTTCAGTCAAGGTATTAATATTAGGAATATTAATAACATCGTGCTCGCGAGTCCAAGTAAATCAAAAATTCGAGTATTGCAATCAATCGGCCGAGGATTGCGCCGCTCTACAGTTAAAAATTCCATTTTAATATATGATCTTGCTGATGATATATCTTATAAAGAAAGACAAAATTATACCCTATCACACTTTATAAATAGAATTAACCTATACAATGAGGAACAATTCAACTATGAAATCAAAAAGGTAGCACTAAAATGACTACAGAAGAATCCATTCCTTATAAATTTATAAAATTGAGTAATGGTGAAGACATTGTTTGTATTGTCGAAAATATTGATAGCTTAGAAAATCAAATAAAAGTTACACACCCTTTAAAGATGCAGATGGTGCCCAAAATATTAACAGGCGCGCCAGGAGACTCTATAGGACTATCTCAATGGATACAACCAATGTCAGAAGCAATATCATTTCAGATTTCTTCAAAAGACATTCTCTTAATATCAGACGCCTCTCCAGGCCTAATTAAATATTATGAATATGTTTTAAAGCAAATGCGTGGCGATGATTCTGCAAATTTAGACAACGTTGATTATGACGATACTTATGATGAATCACTTGATGATTTACCTGAACCAAGTAGTAAACTTATTCATTAAGACTCAACATAGCTACTATATACCAATTTTTTTACTTTGTCAAGTCTCTTTTTAATTCTTTTTGGAACTTGACATTTTCTATAAATTAGTGTATAGTTACTGTATTATGACTAGAAAAAGGAGTATTAATGGCTAAATCAAAAAAACCACATTATGTTGATAATAAATTATTTTTACAAGCTATGATTGAATGGAAAGAAAAATGTTTGATTGCTGAAGAGGAAGAAAAAGCTCAACCTCCAGTAACAAATTATATTGGTGAATGTTTTCTAAAAATTGCAACCCATCTAGCATATAGGCCTAATTTTATTAATTACACATACCGTGATGATATGATATCAGATGGTATTGAAAATTGCTTACAATATGTATCAAATTTTAATTCAAAAAAATCAAGTAATCCATTTGCTTATTTTACGCAAATAATTTATTATGCGTTTGTACGACGAATTCAAAAAGAAAAGAAGCAAACTCATATAAGAAACAAGATGATTGAAAATAAAGTTTACGATAGTTATACCACCATGGAAGGTGACAAGACAACTTATTCTGTAAGAGGATTTAATCCAGATCAACTATTGCCTAATGAAGATGTATATAAACCGAAGAAAGTTTCACTTAAAAAGAAGAATGGGTTAGAAGAATTCATGGATAAAGAATGAAGTTAGCTCTCATAACTGACCAACATTTCGGGGCTAGAAATGACAGTTTACATTTCTCTGATTATTTTGAAAAATTCTATAATGAAATCTGGTTTCCCTATCTATTAGAAAATAACATCACAAATGTTGTTGATCTAGGAGATACTTTTGACAGAAGAAAGTATGTCAATCTAAATATTCTGAAAAAAACCAAGCAGATGTGGTTTGATAAGTTAAAAGAATACAATATCAATCTACACACTCTTGTAGGCAATCATACAACTTATTTTAAAAACACTAGCGAAGTAAATACTTTAAATTTAATCCTAGACAGTTATGATAATGTTACTGTCTATGACAGGCCGACAGTAGTGGAGTTTGATGGTGTTCCTATTCAATTTATTCCTTGGATCAATTCGGGGAACTATAATGAATCTATGGAAGCACTAAAGACTTCTTCAGCGCAGATTGTCATGGGACATTTAGAAATTGCTGGATTTGAAATGTATAAGGGATTTTCTAGCATTGATGGAGATTTCAAAAAAGAATTGTTCAGTAGATTTGATACGGTTTTCAGTGGACATTTTCATCATAAATCAGATGATGGCCAAATATTCTATCTTGGCACACCATATGAAATTACTTGGAATGATTGGAATGATCCAAGAGGGTTTCATATTTTTGATACAGAGACAAGAGAGCTTGAGAGGATTATTAATCCTTATTCAATATTCAAGAAGGTTTATTACGACGATACATTGCCACCGTCTGATGAAGATTTTGATATGGCATCATTCAAAGATAAATATGTGAAATTGATTGTGGTGAATAAAAAGGATTTATATCAGTTTGATAAGTTTGTTGATAGTCTATTTAAAGCTGATGCGTTTGATGTTAAGATAATTGAAGATTTCTCTGATCTAGATGCTAGTAATGTATCCGATGATATTGTGGAAAATACGGAAGATACTATAACTCTCCTTGACAGATATATTGATGAGTTGCCTCTTACGCTAGATAAAGGACGACTCAAGAATAGTATGAAAACATTATATAATGAAGCTCAGGATTTGGACTTTTGATTAACTTCAAATATGTAAGGTGGAAGAATCTACTAAGTACCGGCAACAACTTCATAGAAATTCAACTAGATAGAAACCCAACAACTTTAATTGTTGGTGAGAATGGTTCTGGCAAATCAACTATTCTTGATGCCTTGTGTTTTGGGTTATTCGGTAAGCCGTTCCGTAATATTAATAAGCCGCAACTTGTAAATTCCATAAACAACAGCAGTTGTGTTGTTGAGGTTGAATTTGAAATAGGCCATAAGAAGATTAAAGTGATTAGGGGAATCAAGCCAAATATCTTTGAAATTTATGTTAACGGTAAGATGTATAATCAAGATGCTAATATAAGAGATTATCAACGATATCTTGAGCAACAAATTCTTAAGCTAAATTATCAGAGTTTTACACAAGTTGTCATTCTTGGAGCATCCACCTTTATTCCTTTCATGCAGCTCAGTGCGCGCCATCGCCGAGAGGTGGTGGAAGAAATTCTTGATATTCAGATTTTCTCCATTATGAATATTCTGGTTCGACAGAAAATCAAAGACATTATAGCTAGTATAAGGGAACTTGATTATAATATTGACCTAACCGAAGAAAAGATTCAACTCCAAAAGAACTATATTCTTGAGATGAAGCATAATAAGGATAAGTTGATAAAGGAAAAAAATATTTTCATTAATTGTAATGAGGAAGAAATATTCAAGAAGAAGTTTGATATTGATATTCACTTAAATAACAATAAGGAACTTCTGCTTCAGATTAAGGATGATAAGAAAGTCAATATCAAGTATAGCAAGTTAAAAGATATACAATCTCAACTAAAAGAGAAGCACAGAACGCATAACCGGCTTGTTGATTTCTTTGAGAATAATGAAGATTGCCCAACATGCCAGCAACATATTGATGAAGTATTTAAATTCACAATGATTGATAAGAAGAAAAAGGAATCAGACAAGGTTAGCTCTGGAATAGAAGAACTTAAAGAAGAGCTGATCAAAGTATCCCAGAGACAAAAAGAAATAACGGATATTTCAGATAAGATCAGAGATAATGAAGTTCATATTGCCAAAGAGAACAGCTCACTTATTCAACTAGAAAAATTCAATGCCACGCTTCAGACAGAAATTGTCCAATTAAATGTCGGTGAAGTTCATAAAAGTGATCATGAGAAACTGAAGAAGTTAAGCAAATCGCTTTCGGGTGCGTTGGAACAAAAATCAAAACTGAAAGAAGATAAGATATATTCAGAGGCAGTAAGAGACATGCTAATGGATAGTGGAATTAAAACCAAGATTATCAAGCAATATCTTCCTATCATGAATAAGTTGATTAATACCTATTTGACTTCTATGGAGTTTTATGTGAATTTTACGCTGGATGAAAACTTCAACGAAACCATCAAATCACGATATAGAGATGAATTCACTTACGCATCATTCAGTGAGGGTGAGAAAATGCGAATTGATTTGGCATTACTCTTTACGTGGCGAGCTGTGGCGAAGATGAAGAACAGCACCAATACGAATCTGTTGATACTTGATGAGATTTTTGATAGCTCGCTTGATGCCACAGGAACAGATGAATTTCTTAAAATTTTGAATACGCTGGGTAATGAGAATGTATTTGTAATCAGCCATAAGCAAGATGTTTTGGCTGATAAGTTTAGAAGCACAATCCGATTTAATAAAGAACGTAATTTTAGTCATGTGGTGGATTAGTGAATGGAAGATGAGGTGAAACGATATGGCCATATACAAACTACTTGAAAACAACAATCCAATCTTAAAAGTTCCCTTATCGGGACTGAGCGAAGATTTGGACAGAGAAACGCTGACAGAGAACCTTGTTGAGACAATGAGAGAATATAATGGTATTGGCCTGTCAGCGCCCCAGTGTGCTGTAATGGAGCGTGTTTTTGTGATGTATTCCGATGTCAAGGAACAAAAAATCACAGCTTGTTATGATCCTCACATTTTGGAATATTCAGAGGAAACTATTCTTATGAGCGAGGGATGCTTGACGTATCCCGGGCTGTGGTTGAAAGTCAAGCGACCTATTTCAATCAAAGCAGAATGGGAAGATACGAAAGGAACAAAAGGGAAATATGAACTTTTGGGGTTGGAAGCAAGGATATTCCAGCATGAATATGACCACATGGAGGGGCTTGTTTTCATTGACCATGTGTCCAAATTGAAGCTGCGCATGGCCAAAAAAAGGATAAAAAAGTTACAAAAAAAGTCAATGATATCAATGACTTAGCGTGAT
>VTLG01005513.1_pt1 | contig 12946 bp, 6 predicted proteins | sample 4694571 | NCBI WGS metagenome assembly VTLG01 (sample SAMN12604809, study PRJNA352737) | marine metagenome | biome: ENVO:00000447; feature: ENVO:00000209|ENVO:00000569|ENVO:01000036; material: ENVO:00002151; isolation source: viral sequences binned using virsorter ... | reverse complement strand
CAAACGGTAAGAGTCTTCAGTTCATTTTCACCGGTAGAACAACTGCGGAGTATCATACTCCCGGAAACAGCATACTAGGTAACAGTGATTCTGCACCTCCAGTAGCTGAAAAAACCATAACTTGCGATGACCTATTAATTAGTTCTGCGTTCGTTTATGAGCTAGATGAAACACTAGCACACTATGATCTAAGAGGAGAAATCTCCAAGAAGATTGGTTATGCTCTAGCAGAGAAGTATGACAGAAAGATCTTTAGATCAATCACAAAGGCAGCTAGACAAGCTAGCCCTATCACTAAGACCAACTTCGTTGAGCCCGGTGGAACACAGATCCGTGTAGGTACAAACGCACAGGCTTCTGATGCTTACAACGCTGGATTCCTAGTAAACGCTTTCTACGATGCAGCTGCTGCATTAGACGAGAAAGGCGTATCTCAGGATGGTAGAGTTGCTGTGTTGAACCCAAGACAGTACTACGAACTTATACAAGATGTAGGTTCTAACGGTCTTATCAACAGAGACGAGCAAGGTGATACATTACAGTCTGGACAAGGCATCATTGAAATTGCAGGCATCAAGATCTTCAAGTCAATGAACATTCCATTCTTTGGTAGATTTGGTACTAAGTACGGTGCTGCTACCTCAACAACTCCCGGTATCACAGATCCCGGCAACACAGGAAGCTTCACAGAAGTTGTAATGGTTGACGAGACAGCTGGATCAGGAGCTACTAAAACTGTAAACTCTTACGGTAATGGTGACTCTGACTTCGAGAACTCATGCGGACTTATCTTCCAGAAGGAAGCTGCTGGTGTTGTTGAAGCAATCGGACCACAAGTACAGGTAACATCTGGAGACATTTCAGTTGTATACCAAGGTGACGTAATCTTAGGTCGCCTAGCAATGGGAGCAGACGCACTTAACCCTGCTGCATCAGTTGAATTATTCGCTGGAACAGCAACTAAGCCTGCTGCTTTCTCATAATTTTTATATTTTATACGGGAGCTTCGGCTCCCTTTTTTTCTTATGGCTACCACAACTATTGACACCGATACCGAACTATCCGCAGTGAACTCTATACTGGGAGCTATCGGACAAGCACCAATAACACAATTAAAAGATCCATCTACTGGAGTTATAGCTAATGCTAATCCAGAAATACAATTTATATATAATTTACTACGTGATGCTAATGTTGACACACAGGCGGAAGGCTGGCATTTTAACAGAGAACGTCATGTAACATTTAACAAAGATTCTACTACAAACAAGATAGCTATATCAGATGACATAGTTAAAATAGATTTACCAGACAACTGGAGCAAAAGACATTATAACTTTGTTAGACGTAGCGGGTTTTTGTACGACAAGATTAAACACACCGATGTCTTTACTGACATGGCTGATTCAATCGAGCTAGATGTAATTAGATTATATAACTATGAAGATCTACCTCCAGTATTTAAAAGATATATAACTTACAGAGCCTCACGTCTGGCAGCTACACAGCTTGTAGCCAACCCACAACTTGTACAATTATTAGGACAGCAAGAAGCACTCAGCCGTGCAAGTCTTATGGAGTACGAGTGTAACCAAGGCAATCATAGTATGTTTGGATTTGAAGATGATACAGCATACGCAACTTATCAACCATGGAGAAACCTTAGAAGATAATGGCAGGCATTACACAAACTATCCCTAGCTTTGTCTCGGGCATTTCAGAACAACCAGATCACTTAAAATTCCAAGGGCAGCTAACGGATATTGTAAATGCAATACCTGATATTACACTTGGACTATATAAAAGACCGGGTTCTAAACGTATAGGAACCACACCTCTAGCTAATGTACAGAGTGGAGGTTCGTGGTTTCATTACTTTCGTGATGAGTCAGAAGGATCTTACGTAGGTCAGGTAGCAGCTGATGGTCAAGTCAGAGTATGGCGTTGTAGCGACGGTACACAGATGACTACTAGCTATACACATGATGGCACAGATCATCAAACAACAGTACAAAATTATTTAGCAACAAGTGAATCAGAAAATTTACAGTTCCTTACTATCAACGACACTACCTTTGTTTGTAGTCGTGATAGTACTAATGCTAATACTTTAGTAGGTGAGTCCGGAACAACAGCTGATAGACCAGAAGCACATTGTGCTATGATCGAGTTGTTACGAACAGAAAACGGAAGACAGTATGGTATAAATATATTTGATTCCTCATCTACAGGTAACTTAACTACACTCAAACGAGCTACTAAAGTAAAAATTACACATCACGGTTATAATGAAGGAGATGGTACAGGTCACTGTCCCGGTATAGGAACTGAGGTTTTTGCTGTAACAGCTAAGGGCAGTTATGGTACAACAGAAAACATTGCATATGTTAAAAATAGTGGTGGTACAACACTTACAACAGGTAAAGACAATTTAGTATTTAGACTTAATGTTTTAGGTCAACAAGGTGTTAGCCCTAACTATAGTGCTAGCAGTAGCGGACCGGGTGGTGATAACTATAGATGTAGCTACAATTTAGAAGCTGTATTATTACATGGTGGAGAAGGTTGGGAAGTTGGTGATGTTATACGAGTTAATCCAGAGGCAGCTTCTGATGCTGGTGGAGGTAGTGGACAAGCCACCGTAGATATCACTGTAACAGAGATAGAAACCACAACTCTAAAAGCAACACTTTCTAGTAATGGTGATGGTTTAATACGTCCATCTCCTACACCTTTTGATTCTGATACAGCAGTAACTGCTGATACTATACTAGCTGGTATAGTAGCTCAATTACCTTCGGGTGTTACGGCTAAGGTTATAGGACCGGGTATATATCTTTCTAGCTCCTCTGCGTTTAATGTTGAAGTAGCAGAAGAAGATCTTATGCGAGTCTTTCAAAAATCAGTTAATGATGTAACACTTCTCCCTAATCAATGTAGACACGGTTACGTAGTCAAAGTATCTAATGCTAGAATGTCTGATGAGGATGACTATTACCTTAGATTTACTGGAGAAAATAATTTAGATGGAGCAGGGTCATGGAGTGAATGTCCTATACCCGGTATTACAGATACGTTGACTAACATGCCGTTAGTTATACAACGTACAGCTACAACTACATTTACTGTTAGACCTTTTACATATCAAACACGTAGAGTTGGAGATACAAATACTAATCCTATGCCTACATTTGTAGGTTCACGTATTAACAAAGTACTGTTTTTCCGTAACAGATTAGCTATATTGTCCGGAGAAAATGTTATATTATCCAGACCGGGTACGTTAGGAACACCCGATTTCTTCATAGAATCAGCTCTTACTGTGTCTGCTAGTGACCCTATAGATATATCTGCTGCCTCTATGTTCCCATCTGATATATTTGATGGTATAGAAATTAATGCTGGACTACTAGTATTTAGTACAAACCAACAGTTTTTACTATCTACAGATGATACTGTACTAAATCCAGACACAGCAAAATTGCGTAGTGTATCTACGTTTAACTATAATAAAGATATACCACCTATATCGTTAGGAACTACTATATCTTACCTTGATAACTCTGGTAAATTTAGCCGACTAAACGAAATGGCTAACACATCTAGAGAAGGAGAACCTGTTATTGTAGAGATTAGTAAATTAGTACCTACATTATTACCAAAAGATATAGATTTATTAACTAATTCACGAGAAAACTCTATTATATTAATAGGTAAAACTAACTCTGATACAGTATTTGGTTATAAATACTTAGCTATAGGTGATAAAAGACAGCAACAAGCATGGTTTAAATGGAAACTAAACAATCCATTACTGTATCATTTTATTATAAACGACGAGTATTTCTTTGTAGATACAGATAACTTCTTACAAAGTATAAAACTTGTACAATCAGACGATGATCCTACTATTATCAGGGCGGATGACTTAAACTTTCAAATACATTTAGATAACCATACTACAGTCAGTGGTGGTAGTTTCAACTCCTCTACAAATATAACTACATTTAGTAATGTTAGTTGGCTTTCTAATGTCACCACGCCTAACTATCAGCTTGTAGTCATTGATGAAGGAGGTACACCAGCTCCTACTGATGGGCAAGGCAGATATGCTGAAGCTACAAAAGATCCATCTTCTAACACCTTTACAGTTCCCGGCGATTGGTCTAATATAACAGTTATAATAGGTTATTTATATCAATACCTAGTTAAGTTTCCTACAATTTACCCTAAAAAAATCTCAGGAGAAAGATCTTTTGCTGATGTTAATTCATCACTTATTGTGCATAGAATTAAACTACACTTTGGTAAAGTAGGTATGTACGAAACAACACTTGAACGTCTTGGAAAGGATGATTACACAGAAGTATATGAGTCAACAACTATGGACTCCTATAGTGCATCAAGAGTACCCTATTTAGAAGATTATATTAAAACTATACCTGTCTACGAAAAAAATAAAAACGTAGATATTACACTTAAATCAAGTCACCCAGCTCCAGCTACCCTAAGAGCAATGGCATGGGAAGGAGACTACTCACCATTATTTTACAGACGTGCCTAATTACATACACCCAATTACAACTGAGGCTGCCACAGAGGTAGCCTCCAACCTACGTCCAGACGACCTCAGAGAGGTGGTAGAAGGTCACGGGCTAGATCCTATGATCTTCCTACCTATGGTCGCTCAGGAAGGCTCTGCTGTGTATTTCACAGTACCAGACGGCAAGACTGCCGGACTAGCCGGAGTAGGAGATGGTGGTTCAATCTGGATGTTATGCACTCCAGAAATACACCGCTATCCCATCACATTTGCGAGAGAAGCCAAACGGTATGTCGATAGCCGTGAAGAGCCTCTTTTGTGGAACATAGTAGACTGTAGAAATACAGTACATTTAAAACTGTTAAAGTTTTTAGGTTTTAAGTTCCTACGTAAAGTCAGGAACGGACCATACAATTTAGAATTTATAGAATTTTGCCGTGTGCGTAGATGCTAATGCGTCAGCTAGAAGAGCTGCGCAAGAACGATGGGCTCAGAAAGATGCTAAGTATCGTTCAGAATCCCTAAAATTTTGGAACAGAGAAACTTCTGCTGTTCGTGGTATGCAACGTGCTGCCACAGGTTATAGTCGAGCTATCAGTAATGACTACCAGCGAGCCTTGTATATGCAGGGTCAAGCGAGGAAAGCTTACCAAGCAGGCTTTATAAAATATCAACAAACAAAAGGATCAGTCGATGAAGGTGGTCGAGATAGACGAGCTACTAAAAAAGGGCTAGTCGCTCTGACAAGAGCAAGAGGACAGCTAGAAAATGCTGTACAGAAAGAGTTTGGAATACAGATGCAGAGACGCTATCGAGCACGAACTCTACAATTCCAAGCTGCACAAGCTAGAACAAGAGAATCACTTGGTATACGACCAGAGTATGGTGCTCCAGTTATGATGCCTCCAACTGATAGACTGAGTGGTGCGTTAAATATTGCAAGTCAAATTGCTAGTATTGCAGGGGCAGTTAGTGGAATACCTAATCCTTTTGGTAAATCAGCATCAGGCAGTTTTGGAGATGCAGTAGAAAATGCTGGCAAAGTTGGTCAATCATTCGGCGTAGTTGCTGAAGATTATTTAACACCTAATTTACCGGGTGCTAGTTTTTATTCTAAAGGTACAGCTTAATGACACAGTCTTATTTTGAATATCTAGGGAGACAGGAAGCTGCTCCCTTTACTAACGAAAACTTAAATTACGAATCTACAGAACCTGATCTAACTAAAGCTGTCAACGATCAGATTGACAAGAATATACAAGACCGTAAAGATTTCTTTCAAGCTAATATAGATAACTATAATGCTACAATGGAAGCTAGATCTCAGCGGGTTAATGATTTAATTTCTTTAACAACAAAAGGCAAAGCATTAATAGAAAAACGTCAGGAGTATCTAGAAGATAAAAAGCTTTTTGATGAATTTGTAAAAATATATGCTGATCCTGAGAAACGTGGGACTTATGCTACTGTTGAAAAAAACATTGAAGATGTAGAAGCAGATCTTAAAAACGATGAAGATGTAGCAATAGCAACAATCGAAACAACTGGTAAAGATCCAGAGACTAATGAAGTTGTCTCAGGTACACAGTTGTTAGACTTTAAAAAAGCTATAACATTTGATGAGTCTACAAGTGGTAGATCTGCGTCAAAGCAGATGCAGACCTACTGGCCTATATATTTAGGTTTAGCTAAAGATACTTTAACTTACAACAATAAATTATATGCAGACTTAACATTTTCAGAACAACAAGAATGGATGAAAGTTGCAGGGGCTAACTTTGTAGCTATGTTTGCTAAAGCTAATCCTAAAATAACTGAGAATCAAATCATTAATAACTTTATGCCTAGTTTTGATTCTACATCTAAGGCATGGGCTGGTCAAGCATTTGATGTACAAAATAATGCTGTTAATGAGTTACGTTCTAATACAGCTACTCAAAACTATATTAATGCTATTAAAGTATCCGCTGAGGCATTTAATAATCCAAGTGTTAAATCTGCTACTATTAGTAGTGTATATAGTAAATCTGGTTTTATAGCAAATAAAACAGCCATACTTACAGCATCAGGTCATCCTAATCCAAGACAGGAAGCTAACAAGATGTGGACTGATATGATTATTAAAAACATAGATCAGTTTAATGAACAGGATATAGAATATTTATTATATCATGATAAGTTTGTAGCTGAACAACACAAAGGTACTGGTAAACTATCTAGCTATTTCGATATACAGCCTAAAAATGCTAATAGAATAGCAAATGCTTTCATCGAGCAAAACCAAAAAGATAGTAGAGATTCAGAAATAAAAAGACGTGATGATATTTTTAACCGTCTTAATGATGGTCAAGAAGTTCCAAGAGATGTTTTAACTACGTTTATTAATGAAGATATTAGGACAGAGGTAGAACAAGCATTAGACAAAGGTGAAGTAAGCGAGTTTAGTAAACCTGAGTTTAGTACAATGTCTGACTTATTCTGGCAAGAAGCTGATGCTAGAGCTCAAGAAAAAGCAAGAGAAGATGGTGACCCGGGTAAGTATGGTGATAATCAATGGACACGAGTTACAACTAAAGATATTTATGATGCAGCTGGTGAATCTTTTAAAAAACAATACCTAAAAAGAGCGGAATCAAGTGGTGATAGAGATGATGCAATGGCGTATGCAAAAAGGGAAACTCTACAAGCTATAAAAGATGGTGAGTTTGACAGCCCAGAAAGTCCTATACTTTCAGACAATCAACTTAAAAAATCCACTAAATTACGTGAACTGTATAACGATAGTAAGTTACAAGCTTTAAATTCTAAGGTATTATTAGAAGGTGAAGAAGATCCAGTAATAAATGCTGAGAATTATTTTAAAGGTAAAGTTGATAAATTAGATCACACATGGACTCGACTTGCACAAATGTTTCCTAATAAAGGACCAATAAAATTAGCACATGATAGATTAGTTGTACTTGGTAGAATAAAGCCTATACCGGGCTTAATATATAATCCAGACGTTAAAGTATTAGATAGCCCATTATTAAATCAGAAAAATAATGCTACTAAAACTATTATAGCAGCTGAGAATGGTATAACTAATAGTGATAAGTATAACGAAATGTTAGGAGCTTTATCAAAGAATCAAGAACAACATGGTGGTGTAGATGCTATAAAAGATCCAGACGGAAATTATGTTACAGAGCTGCCTCTTGGTAAACCATTATCTGAACACTCTATACAAGAAGTATATGACCTAGTTCAAGCTGGTTATACCAATATAGGTCTATATGATATGACACCTACTGCATTAAGACAAGTGTTTAATTCTAACATAGGAGTCATTGACTTTACAAAACCGTTTGACGAAGTAGCACAATCTAAGTTACTTATGAGCAGACTCTACCACAAAGCAAACAATCAGCACCTATTTGGTAATGCTGACACATCATACAGAAGACTGATGAATTTTACAGAAGATCAGATTGAACAGTATGAAAAACTAATTGATGAAATACCACCGTTTATGAGATTAAACACACTATATGGTCCAGCTGCTAAGGAAGCTATTGACCAAAACTTATAACTATGGAAGAATTTGATGTAGAATATGATCCTACGGGATTTACTTCTACTGAAGAGTTAGCAAAGATACTTGAAGAAGATTCTATTAAACAAGATAAAATCAACGAAGCTCAAGCACTAGCTGCTCAACAGGAAGAAAAAAAAGAACAAGAACAAATAGATCCTAGAATGACTAACGATAAGTGGGGGCTTAAAGCTTTTGCTAAAGAAGGTCAATCTATTCTAACTGGTGGTATACAAGATACTATTTCTTCCAGTACTACATTTGCAGAACGTACATTTGACGCTGTAACTGGTAAAATGGCTGAAGAAAAAGAACAGCAAGGTTACTACAGACCAGACTGGGATCCATTTGTTGACGAAGATGACCCTATCATAACTAAAACATGGTGGGGTAAACTTTTAAGAGGTACAGTACATTTTGGTAGCATGGCTGCCGGTATAGTATTATCAGCAAAAGGATTAGCCGCAGCTGGTATACCTTTACTAGGAGCAGCATCAGCCAAGATGTTAGGACTTGGAACTGTTACCAGAGCCATGGCTATTGGTGGAGTTTCTGACCTAATATCTAAAGAATCAGACGGACATAATGCTCTAGGAGCTTTGACTAAACAGTATGGTTGGATGGATACACCACTAACTACAAAAGATACTGACCATCCAATGATGATGAAATTCAAAAACATTGTTGAAGGTATGGGTATAGGTCTGATATTTGATGGGGCAGCTCATTTAATAGGTAAAGGCAGAGCTGGTGTTAAGAATCAAATTATAAAACGTAACTCAAGCATAGAGCAGCAAACAACAACTCAAGCTTTAGCACAAATACGTCAAGCAGATACTAACTTTCGTGCTGCTAAAAATGCACCCATAGCACAAAGACATCAGGGTGCTAATATATCTGAGGTTGACCCCGGGCAAGCTAGAGATCAGCTAAAACGCACACGTACAGATTGGGGATCTGAAGATGGATCTACCGGTTCTGTCACTACAGCAGTAGAACGTGAACGTATAGCATTAGAAGGTGGTACAACAGACGAAGTAGTTGAACGTACACTACGAGGTCTGATGAGCGATGAGAAGTTTAAAACTGAACTGGAGTCTGTAAAAGGTGATAGAAAAGCTATGGCTGAAGTATGGCGTGATGCAATTCATTCTTACAGACAGATTATTGAAGGTAGAAACGCAGCTGAGATGCCTGCGGAAGAGTTTTTAAGTGAACTATTCGAGAAACAAAAAGCTAGTATACCGTTAGGTGATGAGACATTTGAGACTTGGTCTGCTGAAACAGTTGTTACGGCTGATTTAGTTGTCGGATCTTTACTTAAACAGTTACGTGATACTGGTATAGCTGGTAGAGAACTAGCAGATTACGTGTCATTAGATGACATAGACGGACCAGCAAAGCAGATTGTAGATACAATGTTAACTGCTTTAACACAAACTAAGAAATCTAGGTTTGTAGCATCTGATTATTTCAGATCATTTGGTGTTGGTAAAACTAGAGCACAAGTAAACGATGCAGTCAATCAAGCTGTAGCGTCTGATATGCAAGATGTTAAAGATTCTATACTTTCTATTCTTAAAATTGCTAAAGATGATGCGGATGATAACTTATTAAACGCACTGTTTGAAGCATTTTCTATGATGAAAAATGTAAATAATCTAGATGACTTTGACAACTGGGCAAGAACTATATTAAGAGGTGGTCAAATAGCAGGCGAAGGACCAGAACGAACTGGTGCATTAATACGTAGCTTACAGGAAATGATAAGTCATAGTGTATTAAGTGGACCTAAAACACCACTTCGAGCACTTTTAGGTACAGGTAGTGCAACATTCTTACGTCCTTTATCTACATTTATAGGAGCTACTATGCGTTATCCGTTTACTGGAGACGCAGCTACAGTACGTGGTAGCCTTGCATCTATAAATGGTATGTTTGAAGCAATACCAGAAGCGTTTGATTTATTCTTTACTAAGTTAAATGGCTACTGGAGTGGTGATATATCTACTATTAAGACTAGATTTATTGAGTTTACTAAGGGTGATGCTAACTGGGAAGTTATGCGTAGATGGGCAGAAGATAGTGGTAGAGCATCTAAACAAGATCGTGCTATCTTTGCCATGACTAATATGATTCGTGGTATTAATAACAATAATCTTTTTACTTACTCTACTAAGATAATGGCAGCGACTGACGATGCCTTTACATTCTTATTAGGTAGAGCTAAGATGAGAGAAAAAGCTATGCGTCGTGTACTGGAACTAGAAGGTAGTGGGGTACAGTTACCTGTTATAAATGGTAATGTTATGAAAGCGTATCAAGATGATTTCTATACAGAAATATTTGATGCTAATGGTAACATTAAAGATGATGCAACTATGTTCGCAAAGAAAGAGGTAACACTAACACAAGATTTAACTGGCTTTGCAAAAGGTCTTAATGATGTTATGACCTCTAATCCTTTTGTTAGACCATTCTTTCTTTTTGCTAGAACTGGTGTAAACGGATTAGCATTAACAGGTAAGCATACACCCGGATTTAACTTTCTTGTAAAAGAGTTTAATGATATAGCTTTTGCTGGATCTAAAGATATACCTAGCCTTAAAAAGTATGGTATTAACACATTAGAAGAATTACAAAACGCTAAGGCATTACAAACAGGTAGATTAGCGATAGGCTCTGCTGTAACCTTTCTGGGTATACAAGCATGGCAGTCAGGCAGACTTACTGGTGATGGTCCTACAGATAGACAGATGAGACAAGGTTGGATAGATGGTGGCTTTTTAGCTGGAACTATCGAACTTGGTGGTGTTAGAGTTAACTACGAAGATATTGAACCCATTGGTCTAATACTTAAGACTATTGCTAACGTAGGTGATGCTAGTATATTGATGGGTGAAGAGTGGACAGAAAAAGAATTACAAAAGATTTCTCTTGTTATAGCTCAGGCTGTTACAGGTAAATCTTACTTAGCTGGACTACAGCAACTGGTTGATTTGACAGCTGGACGCCCCGGTCAGGTAGAACGTATACTTGCTAGTATTACAAACAACACTGTACCGCTTGCAGCTTTACGTAATGAAATGGGTAAACTAATTAGTCCACATATGCGTGAAATTAACTCAGGTGTATTTCAGTCTTGGCAGAACCGTAACTTAGCAACTGAAATTTTACCCGGTATCGAAGGTCTACCTATTAAGTATGACATGCTAAACGGTAAGCCACTTAAAAAACATGACTTCATGACTCGTGCATTTAACATGATTAGTCCTATACAACTAAACATGGATCAGAGTGCAGGCCGACAGTTTTTATTTGACAGTGGTTATGATCTAAGAATCAGTACATTCTATGCACCTGACGGTACTAATCTAACTGACGATGCTGATATACGATCTCAGTTTCAACAAGCTATAGGTCAATATAATTTAGAAGCAAAGCTAGAAAAACTAGCTCAAGATCCTAAAGCTATTGCATCTATGCAACTGATGAGACAAGATATACGTGCTGGTAAACGTGCCGAGTATAATGCTAGAGATTACTACCATAATATTATGATAGACAGAATGTTTAAAGAAGTTAGAAGACTAGCTTGGAATGACATTAAATATAGACAAGATATACTTGCTTTAATAAGTGAACAGAAACAGAAGAAGTTACAACAGGTATATAAAAAACAACAATCAAACAACCTTCTTACAATGTATAAGTAATGGCAACAACTTTCGTAGACTACACAGGAGACGGAAACGCTACGAAGTCGTTTTCCTTTCCTTCCATAAAAGAAGCAGATATTAAAGTGGATGTCGATGGTGCAATAAAAACATCAGGCTCTCACTATAATATAACTAGCTACACAACAACAGGCGGTGGTAATGTTGTCTTCACAGCAGGCAATATACCCGCAAGCCCTGCTTCTATACGTATCTTTCGTGATACAGATGTAGACAGTGCTAAAGCTACATTTACAGCGGGATCATCAATTAAAGCTGGTGATCTTAACAACAATATGACGCAGATATTATATGCTGCACAAGAAGAACAAAATCAAACTATAGTAGCATCTGATTTAAAAGATGGAATCATTACAAGTGCTAAAATACTTGATGGTGCAATAGTTAATGCTGATGTTAATGCGTCAGCTGCTATAGCTGGTACAAAGATTAGCCCTGACTTTGGATCACAAAACGTATCTACATCTGGCACGGCAGCTACAGGTGCTCTTACAGTTACAGGTAACATTACTGTATCTGGCACTGTAGATGGTATAGACGTTGCTACTGACGTAGCTGCAAACACAGCTAAAGTAACTAACGCAACTCACACAGGTGATGTTACTGGTTCTACATCTTTAACAATCGCAAGCGGTGCAGTTAACTCAGATAAAATAGCTAACGGAGCTATAGTCAATGATGATGTAAATGCAAGTGCAGCTATTGCACATACTAAATTAGCAGCCGTACCTGATGGACAAGTTATAGTTGGTAACAGTTCAACTGTTCCTACAGCTGTAGCTATCTCAGGAGACATAACACTTGCTAATGATGGTGCTGTAACGATTGCAAATGATGCAGTTGAAATAGGTATGTTAGGTTGTGAGCAGACAACTATAACAGATAGTGATTCTCACATTCCAACATCTGGAGCTGTAGTAGATTATGTAGCTGCTCAATTACAACCATTCGGTGGTTTTGAAGTTGTAGCAGATGAAGATAACTTTCCAACAAGTATACCAGCTTCTGGTGTTGTAATTAGTATTACAGACGCATCTGGAGTTGTATTTAATGGTAGTGGTCAATCTACTACTGCTAGAACAGCTGGAAACG
>VTLG01004849.1_pt1 | contig 12946 bp, 22 predicted proteins | sample 4694571 | NCBI WGS metagenome assembly VTLG01 (sample SAMN12604809, study PRJNA352737) | marine metagenome | biome: ENVO:00000447; feature: ENVO:00000209|ENVO:00000569|ENVO:01000036; material: ENVO:00002151; isolation source: viral sequences binned using virsorter ... | reverse complement strand
AAAATGGTGGACGTAATAATGCAATGTTTCATTTTGGTGTATACGCTAAAAAGAAATGGCCAGCAGAATGGAAAACTAAATTAACAATGTTTAATGCAGATGCAACAACTGTGCCATTAACAGAGAACGAATTAGATATAGTAAAAAGACAACATGAGAAAAAAGATTGGGGTTATAAATGTAATGATGTTCCAATGTGTAATCTATGTGATAAAAAACTATGCAGAAGTCGTAAATATGGAATAGGAGAAGAAATAGTATTTCCTGCACTAACAGACTTACAAAAAATTAAATTAGAAAAACCTTATTACTATTTAAACGTAGATGGTGAACGTTTACATCTGGAAAATGTTAAGTTTTTAAAACAACAAAGTTTATTTCAAGAAGCGTGTATGGAGCAGTTAGATTTTAAACCACCAACAGTTAAACCTAAAGACTGGGATATGATTATAAATCCACTGATGAAGAATCACGAACCTGTAGAAGCACCAGAAGGTGTAACAACAGCAGATCAATTAACAAATCATTTAGAAGAGTTTTGTTTAAATAGACATATAGGTTCAGATGTTACAGATCTTAAAAAAGGTGGCGTGTGGACTAATGGAGGATATCATCATTTTGTTTTTAGTATGTTTTATAGCAAATTTTTAGTGAGACAAAGATGGGATATAAACTATCAACGAACAGCGCAAATGTTAAAAGATCACTGTAACTGTGATGATAAAAAAAGAGTGGGTAAAGAAAGAATTTCTGTTTTTACAGTAAAACAGTTTGATAAGAAAAAAGATGATTATGTTCAAAAAGAATTAAAACCGAAGGATGTGTTTTAAATGAACCAGAGGAGTAGCGATTTAGTTTTACTAGTCGTTCTTACTGCTGCATGGATACTTGTAACATTATGAAAGCAATACCAATAACATATAACGGAATAAATTTTAGAAGTAAATTAGAAGCTAGACACTACATTTTTATGAAAAAAATAGGTTGGAATATTGAGTATGAACCAGAGGTTGAGGGAGTGTTTGGTTATCAACCAGACTTTGCAATTATTACACCTGGACATTGTTATGGACGAGATAAAATATATGTTGAAGTAAAACCTATATCTAGTCAAGCAGAGTTTTATAGAGAAGATTACAAAAATTTTAGAGATAAAGTTCATAGATCGGGTATTCTTAAAAAAGACAGTTTGTTAATAGTAGGCAATAACTTAAAATTGAGGGATGTACAGGGTCATTATAATGAAGGTAAAATTTATGTGTATGCTATTCGAATGTTAAAGGAAAATGAAATCAATGATCAAGAAAGAAAAAATTACAGCCTATGTTCTTTTTCTGGTTGTCCAGAAGGTGATTATGAAGGAATAGGACTTAAAGAGTCTTGGAATGATGCTAGAAGTGATTTAATTAAAACAAGAAGAGATGAAAAATGTTTTTATGATGTTATTGATCACAATCTTTGTGAGGAGTTTTTTTCTGACAGCACAAACATAAAAGCTTCAAAATTTATAGAAAAATCATGGAATGGGGCATGGTCTCCTCTTCAATGGAAAGGAGTGGATTTTTGAAAACGATTGTATTAGGACCACCAGGTACAGGAAAAACAACTACACTATTAAATAAAGTAGATGATTATTTAAAAGAAACAGATCCAGATAGAATTGGCTACTTTGCTTTCACGCAAAAAGCTGCATATCATGCCAGGGACGAAGCAATTAAAAAATTTAATTTAACTGAAGATGACCTTCCATATTTCAGAACACTACACTCGTTAGCATTTAGAAAATTAGGACTTAAAAAAGATCAAGTCATGCAATCAAGACATTATAAAGACCTTGGAAAAAAACTAGGATTTCCAGTTTCTTATGCGGAACATCAAGAAGATCATGGTATATTTACTTCGGATAGCGAGTATTTACAAATTATACAACTAGCACAACTCAGAAATATTACACCTGAACAACAGTATAACAGAAGAGAACACACACAAGATTTAGAATTAGACAAATTACACATTATTCATAATGAATTAAAAAGATATAAAAAAGAATATAACTTAATTGATTTTAATGACATGATTTTAAATTTTATTAAGTCCGACTTATCTCCAAAATTTGATGTAATCTTTATTGATGAAGCACAAGATTTATCCTTAATGCAATGGGATATGACAAAAACTATTTGGAATAAAACAGAAGATACTTTTATTGCAGGGGATGATGATCAGGCTATTTTTAAATGGGCTGGCGCTGATGTAGATTCTTTTATAGCTTTACAAGATCAAATGATCAATCTTCCTTTAATACAATCACACAGAATACCTATTAAAGTTCATCAATTGGCAATGGGAATTATAAATCGAATTAAACATCGAATTGATAAAACATGGCAACCTAAAACTAATGAAGGAAGTTTACACCGACACTTTGATATTGATTCAGTAGATATGTCTTCTGGAGAGTGGTTGGTATTAGCTAGAACTAAACACATGCTAAAAGAAATAGAAGATGTTTTATATCGTAAAGGTTTATATTATGAAACTCGGCATAAACGGAGTTATGAAAAAGATATTCAAGAAGCCGCTACAAACTGGGAACATTTAAGACAAGGACAACTTTTAAATTACAAACAAATAGAAAAAATTTATGGTTATATGTCTCCCAATCATAGAGATAAAACTTTAATGCATGGAATGACGAAAGGATCCTTTTATGGAATTGATGTATTAACTAAGGACTTTGGATTAAAAACTAAAAAAGTTTGGTATGAAGCATTTGATGATGCAGGATCGCGACGAATAGAATATTTAAGAAAGATGCGAGCCAATGGTGAACAGTTAAATAAAAAACCAAGAATAGAATTATCCACAATACATGCAGCTAAAGGTGGTGAATCACAAAATGTAGTACTTCTTACTGATCTCACTAAAACAACACTAGACACTTATGAAAAAAATTCAGATGATGAAAACAGATTATTTTATGTTGGAGCAACACGAACAAAAGAAAATTTACACATCATAGAACCCAAACAATACAATAAAGGATTTATTATATGAAGCCATACGACAAACAAATCGGTGGAACACACTATCAGAAATTTAAAATTCAGCCAAGTAAATTCGTAATCGAAAATGAGTTGCTCTACCCAGAGGGCTGTGCTATAAAATATATAATTCGTCATCGACTGAAAGGAAAAAAACAAGATTTAGAAAAAGCAATTCACTTTATAGAAATGATTATTGAAAGAGACTATCCAGAAAAAAAAGATTTTTTAGAAGAAGCTGAGAAAGAAAAGAAAGAATTAGCAGACTCTTATAAAGAATCAAGAAGACAAACAGAAGAACGGAAATCCACCGAATGGATTAAAGGCTACAATAAATGGAAGAAAAATAAATGATGCAGATGCCACTTTTTAAACCACAAACAGAGTGGTTACCACCAGAAGAATTTCCAGATTTATCTAAACATGATGAAATTTCAATAGACCTAGAAACTAAAGATCCTAATTTAAATATAAGTAGAGGCTCTGGTTCTGTTGTAGGAGTAGGCGAAATTGTAGGTATAGCCATAGCCGTTAAAAATTGGTGTGGTTATTATCCAATTGCTCACGAAGGTGGTGGCAACATGGATCGTAAAAAAGTCTTGAAATGGTTTCAAGGTGTATTATCTACACCAGCAACAAAAATCTTTCACAACGCCATGTATGACGTTTGTTGGATTAGGGCCCTAGGTTTAAGTATTAACGGTAAAATAGTCGACACAATGATAGCGTCGGCTTTGGTTGATGAAAATCAAATGCGCTATGACTTAAACAACTGCAGTAAAAGATACACTGGAAAAGGAAAGAATGAAACAGATTTATATGCAGCTGCAAAAGATTGGGGTGTTGACGCCAAGGCAGAAATGTATAAACTACCTGCCATTTATGTTGGCGCATATGCAGAAAAAGATGCTGAGATAACTTTAGACCTTTGGCAAGAACTTAAAAAAGAAATTAATCTTCAAGATATAAATTCAATTATGGATATGGAAACAGAATTGTTTCCTTGTCTAGTAGATATGAAATTTAAAGGCGTTCGCGTCGATGTGGAAGCAGCGCATAAATTGAAAACCACATTACTTGCACAAGAAAAACAATCATTACAAGAAATAAAAAAAGAAACAGGAATAGATACCCAAATATGGGCAGCAAGATCGATTGCACAAGTTTTTGATAAACTGAACTTAGACTACGACCGAACCGAGAAAACATCTGCTCCTTCCTTTACTAAAAACTTTTTACAGAATCACCCCCACCCACTAGTGAAACATATAGCCCGAGCCCGTGAAATAAATAAAGCCCATACCACTTTCATTGATACCATAATAAAACATTCTCACAAGGGACGAATACATGCAGAGATTAACCAGTTACGAGGAGATAATGGAGGAACGGTAACAGGAAGATTTAGTTATTCTAATCCAAATTTACAGCAAATACCAGCACGCAACAAGGAACTTGGACCAGCTATTAGGTCATTATTTATACCCGAGGAGGGCCATACATGGGGTTGTTTTGACTATTCTCAGCAAGAGCCTAGGTTGGTGGTGCATTATGCAACTTTACAGAATCTCTATGGAGTGGACGAAGTATTGGAAGCGTATCGTGAAGGCGATGCAGATTTTCATGACATTGTCGCAGACATGGCAGAGATACCTAGATACCAGGCCAAGACAATTAATCTTGGTCTGTTCTATGGTATGGGAAAAAATAAATTACAAGCTGAACTAGGAGTGAGTAAAGAAAAAGCTGAAGGACTATTTAGACAGTATCATTCTAAAGTTCCATTTGTAAAACAATTGATGGATAACGTAATGCGTAGAGCCCAAGACTCTGGAAGAATTAGAACGTTACTTGGAAGATTGTGCAGGTTTCCACTGTGGGAACCAAATCAATTCGGAATTCATAAAGCATTGCCACATGAACAAGCGCTCGCGGAACACGGACCAGGGATCAAACGTGCTTATACTTACAAAGCATTAAATAAATTAATTCAAGGAAGCGCAGCTGACATGACAAAGAAAGCAATGTTAGAACTACATAAAGAAGGAATTATACCACATATACAGGTACATGATGAATTAGATATATCTGTTATAGACCATACTCATGCAACATATATAAAAGAGATAATGGAAGACGCAGTTTCTCTTGAAGTTCCTAATAAAGTAGACTATGAATCTGGACCCAATTGGGGTACAATAAAAGAAAAATAGGAGAAAACTATGGATCATTTAAAAACAGTAATGACATGGGCTAAAGCTAATAAACAGAAATCTGTTATTATAGTTATAGTCGTTATCGCAATAATCGCTTTAATAAATTAATTTATGCATGGCCTATCTAAATGCAAACATTCCTGTGATGTATTCACAGATCCGAAGAGAATATCTCTACGATCTTAAACAACATCATGGAGAAGTTGAAGACTGCATTATATTTGGTCTGGCATCGATTACAGGGCGCCCTATACTCTTTCATGCAATTATGGAAAATGGTGCTGTCTTTTATAGACTACCTATCTCCGCGTTCATTCAAAGAGGATTTAAGTCAGATCAAGTTCCTAGGATGCGACTTGATGAGCTGGAGCTATGGAATTGTTTCAGTTACTATCCTAGCGTTACTTCTTTTGATATCTTAGATGGACAATCTGGAAAGTTTTTTGGAAAAGATAAGAAAAATTATCCTGGTGCATACCTTTTTACAGTTGACTGGGCGCACCCAGAGAGTAATATAGTAGACACTGATCATTCAGAAATCCCGCACGAACATAAGTGCGCACACGTTCTCGCCCTAGAGAATGGAAATTATGCAGCACAACCTAACAACCGTATCCTTTGGGATATACCTTCGTTTACGGTAAAAGACGAAGTACCAGATTGGAAGGTTCAAACTTCTGAATGGAATGTCGAAGATAGTCGTAAATGGAAAACAGAAGATACCGATAGGTTCTTCTATGATATTGAGGAAAAGAAAAATGATTAAATGGATAAAATCTTTAATAGAAAAAGTTTTTGGTAAATTTTGTAAATGTGAAGAACCAATTATATTAGAGGAAGAAACTAAACAGGAAGAAGCAAAAGAAATTGTTATTGCTGAACCTGAAAAAATTCAATGCAACACACATGTAAGATTTAAAAAGTCTTGCCCTATTTGTGTTGAGGCAGCTAAATGACCAAAAGATGTAAAAATTGTAATTGTGAATGTCACTGTGATGGTGATATTCATGGAGATGTGTATGGAGCATGTACTTGTGAAAATTGTAAATGTCGTGAAGTAAAAGATGAGTCAGAAGGTCTTGTTGTTGATGAGACTGGAGAATGTGAATCGTGTCAATAGGAGGTAAAGTGAATTATTATTTTACAGGAATATTAATTATATTATTATCACTGTTTGTCTTCTTTGTTAGACCAGCACATCCAGGATCAACACAAACAAATACCTCGGGCAGTAATACGGCAATTGAAGGTGGCTACACTTCAGAATCAACAACTACATATCAGTCAGGATCCGAATCTACATCTACAACTAATAACACCACAAATTCAGACATCCGATCTTCACCACCATCAGCAGCAGCTCCATCATATAATTCAATGACACAGGACGTGTGCGCTGTTGGAATATCAGGTGGATTACAGACGTTTGGCTTTGGCGTCAGCGGTGGCAAACATGTTATTGATAAAAATTGTGAACGATTAAAATTAGCAAGAATTTTAAATGACTTTGGTATGAAAGTAGCAGCAGTTGCTATTCTCTGCCAAGATGAAAGAGTGTTTGAATCAATGATACAAGCAGGCACGCCCTGTCCAATTGACGGACGTATTGGTAAAGAAGCTTTAGCTTTATGGCAAAAATACGATCACGAAAGACCTGATTACAAAGTCTATGTTAAACGTATGGATGAGAGAAAAAAAGCTGATAAATTAGAACAAATAGAAATGACTAAAGAATTTGAAAAACTAGAAGCTGAGAGAGTTAAAGAAGAAGCTATACAAATGAAAAAAATGGAATGGGTAGATCCTAAATGATCTGGTTAACAATATTTATAGGAGTTATTATATATGCGCACTTTGCTATTGACCGTTTTGCTGACGATATTAACCCTCGCAACTTCAGCAGAAGAAATAACAACAAGTAATCTATTACCTAACGCAGGTGATGGTGTAGACTGGGGATCAAGCGCCACGGAACAAATTAATCCTGGTGGCTCTGGTTATGTATCCAATGGTACTGTTGTAAATGGATTCACAATTACTTGTCCCACTTCTCAATCCAACTGTGGATATAAATACAGCGTAGGTGGAGACTTTGAAGTTACAGGTACTGCAACAGTAACTGTTGATGATATTGCTTTAACTAATACTGATCGTACCCAGGACATGTTAGATAATGGAATTACCCTTAACAATTATATAGATATTGCAAACTGTGATAATGAAGCTGGAAACTGTGAAGGTGACAGTGGAGCCACAGATTCTCATACAATTACTATCAAGGTAAAAGATTCAAGCGGCACAGTACAATCCACAACAACTCAAACAAGAACAGACATAGATGGGTTTAAAGGAAACTGTAATGGATATCCTAGTAGTTCATCAGCAGGCGTGTCTGCAGCGTGTGGTCAATACAATAATACAGTAGTATTTAACAATACAGGAGCCAACAAAGTAGACTGGTCCTGGAGTGGTACAGACAATAATACAGGGACAGCAAGCAGAGGTGGACCAAATCTACTGGGTGCCAAGCTTACAATGACTTATGATAACACTGTTCTAAATACAGAAGCATCAACAGCACTAGATGATGTAGAAGAAACACTGGAAGATCTCCAAACTGAGGTCTTTGAAGACATGGAAGAGTTCTATTTTGATGAAGAAACCTTTACTTTTGACGAGGAACCTCAATTTGAAATGGAGACGATGATGGAAGAATTTACATTTTCAGAAGAGTTCTTTGAAGAATTCTTTGAAGAAGAATTCTATTTTGAAGAAGAAGGTATAACATTTGAAGAAGAACCGATGATGGAATTTACAGAAACAGAAATGGAGGAAATATATGAAGAAACAGAGGAACTTGTTGAAACTTTCTTACCGATGGTTTCTGAAGAAGAGGAATTTTCATCTGAGGAAACGTTCACGACCGAGACATTTGAAGAAGAAATGATTGAAGAAGAACCTATGATGGAAGAAGAAATGACTGAAGAACCTACAGAAATGGCTGAAGAAGAGATGGTAGAGGAAGAATCTACTGAAATGGCTGAAGAAGAAGCAGTTGAAGAAGAGTCTACAGAAATGGTAGAAGCAGAAGATGAAGAAACGTTCGAAGAAGAAGCACAAGAAGAGGAATCTACTAGCGAGACTACTACAGCATCCACTGTTCAGAGCAAGAAGCTTGCCAAACAAAAAAAGATACAACAGAAAAAAGCTATCGTTAAAAATCTCGCTAGAATAATGGATAAAGTTGACAAAGATATTAAAGATGTTGCTAAAAATTTAGCTATTAAAAACATTATAAAAATGGAGGCTATGACAAGTGAACAGGCATCTTTGGATATGTATCAAAATGCAGTATTTTATAAGCCAAAAGATATATATTTAGATCAATTAAACATCTTTGATTTTAGACAAATATACCCAAATACTAGTCTTGCAAGTTATATACAAAATGATAAGATCGAAATCAAAGCCAGAAAACTTAATGAGATAAAGATTAAGAAACAAAGGCTTTTAATGGAATTGGAGATGTTAAAAAATGGCTGATAAAAAATTTAATCTAAAAGACCAACTAGCAGGAATTGCTGCACTTATAGCGGCCATTGTTGCAATCGGTGGGGGCTTCGTCAAGTATGGAGAAATTACAACAAAATTATCTGAAATAGAAGGCAGGTCATCTACAGATTATTCTGCACAAATAGCAGTATTAGAAGAAAAAGTTTCTGCATTAGAAAATGTTGATACTTCACACGAACATCCAGTTGACCATAATCACACTAAATCTTTAGTCAATGAAAAAGAAATTGAACTATTAAAAGTTCAAATAGAAGAAATTAGAGTATCTGCATCCAATCCCCTAACTAATTAATATGAAAAATTTTTATTTAGTACTAGCATTATTATTTGCATTAAGCGCCTGTTCAATCGGGCAAAAATGCACATATACACAAGAAGGAACTAAAATTTCATCTTGGATATGGATCTATGGTGATAAACCAGTGGACCTGGATAAAATGAATTGTAACTAATGTTTGGCGACATTGACATAAAAACTGAAATAGTGAATGGAACATGTCCAACTTGTACTTGTAAAACACTACTAGTATCTATTACACGAGACCATTTTAGATGTATTACTTGTGGCACAGATTTAAGGCAACATGTCAATGGTAAAATTTCATATATTCCACACGTAAGCAATCCTAAACAGATAAGATTCGAAGCACCTAAGAATGGCTAAAAAAGGCCTTTACGGTGTTAATACCTATCGGGAAAGAACTAAAAGAAAGATTGGACGCCATAAAAAGCGCTTAAATAAACACGAAAAAAGACAACAAAAACATTGACGAAAGTCCTATATTAACCTATATATACAGTAAGAAAGATGAACATATTTTTTTTAGATAAAGATCCTAAGATCGCTGCACAGTTGCAGTGTGATAAGCATGTTGTTAAAATGATATTGGAGACAGCACAGATGCTATCTACCGCAGCGCGTAAGCGTGGTTTTGAGTTGGGCTATAAGTCAGCTTATCCAAAACATCCTATGACGTTATGGATTAGCGAATCACCACATAATTACTCATGGGCCATACAACATGGTCTTGCTCTAGGTACAGAATATCAACTGCGTTATAATAGAGTGCACAAATCACACGAAGTGATCAAAGAATTAGCTATGCTAGATAGTGGAGATTCTACACAAATGACAAAACCACCACAGTGTATGCCGGATGAATACAAAACCGATGACTATGTACAGTCTTATCGTAACTATTATGTAGGCGACAAGAAGCGTTTTGCACGGTACACGAATCGCGGAACACCGGAGTTTATGCAATGAAAGGAGAGACAAATTGAAATTTTCAGATAAACTATTAGCGGTAATATCATCTTTCACTATTATATTTTTATTGTGTTATTTAGTTTTGGTTACAAAAGATTTAAATAATATATGGGGAGCAATTAATGACTCTGCTACAATTATAAAAAAACAAGATAAAAAGATAAGAGACCTTCAAATATTATTTATTACAATGAATAAAAATAAAGGAACATCTATATGAAAAAAGCAACTATAACTGCTAAAGGGGCATCCACTAAACAGTGGGCTGATTTGATATTAGAATTAAATCTAATGAAAAAATCATGGCATCGTTACGGTGTTACAATAGACGTAAAGACTTCAGGAATTAAAAAAATATTATCTTGGGGTACGAGAAAATATGATCAAAAAGAATAATGACCAAAGAAATAGTACTAATACTTCTCCTAGTAAATGGAGAAATGGGTCTACCATCGTTTCCCTTCAAAGGTACAGTACATGAGTGTTTTGAATATGGAGATAAAATGAGAATAGAACTTGCAACATACAACGGAGAACGTAATGCGTGGTTTATGAAAGACGGATCAGGGACCTGGCAAGGGTTTATTTGTGAATAATTTCTTTTTAATAGTATTTATGAGTCTTGGATTTATGATAGCACTCAGTTTATTTATGCTAATGTATTTATGAAAATAGTAGAACAGCCAGATATATTTTTAAGAGAACCAACAAGTGAAGTAAAATTTCCCCTAAGTTCAGAGGACCAAATCATCATAGATCAAATGATAGATACTATGTACCGTAATAATGGCATAGGTCTAGCTGCTAATCAAGTGGGTTATGCAAGGCGTATGTTTGTGATGGATATAAGTAATGATAAAAACAGTCCGCAAATTTTTATTAATCCTGTAATTGAAAAGAAAGCAAAAGAAAGATTAACAGAAGAAGAAGGATGTTTATCGTGCCCTAAAAAGCTAGTAGAAGTTAGAAGATATATATATGTAGGTTTAAAATGGTTTTGTAGACATGGAGAAGAGCAATATAAAACTTTTTACCGTCTGCCCGCACGCGTAGTACAACACGAGGTGGATCATTTAGATGGAAAATTAATAATAGACCTATCCTAAAGGGAGAACAATAGAATAGGTATTAAAGGTAAGAAATTTCGCTTAACACATTTCTGCCACAAAATCAAGTGTTAGTTTCAGTTACTTCTCTGCATGCAAATCTTGTAAAAAGTCCTTTTTCATTAATCTCTTCTCTACCCACATCCATAGTCATGCTAATAGATTCTTCATAGCCTCTCATGAGACAATCATACATATTATTAAATTTTTCGTCAATGACGAGTGGTGGTGTACATGTACCTGATACAAAAGAACACACCAACATTATTAAAATTATTTTCATTGACTTTAAAAATTAATCTCCTATATTATCATCATTAATAAATGAAAGGAACTATGACTGATATAACAAAATACCGAAATGTTTCTCTAACTCACAAGACATACAGGACATTGATTGCTTTGTCGAAGGTTTTATTGCCAGACGCAAAATTATCTATAAGCAAAACAATTGAAGCGTTAACAAATGAGAAAGCGAAAAAATTAAATGGTAAAATTAAAGAAGTATAGAGTACACAAAGCTATTTGTGATATATGTAATGGCAATGGCTTTGTTAAAATAACAGATAGAGAAGATCCAAAAGAAGTTAATGTTCACCAGTGTTGGGAATGTGACTCGGAAGGAGAATTTTATGTATATGAACCCAAAATGGTTGCAGATGATATTTCTGATAACGATGGTCGTACTGTTAACAAGTTCGTGCACTAGCAACAGAGGAGATTATAATCCAATGACAAGTGTCCTTAGATTAATGTTTACTTATGGAAATTAGTATAGCGGACGCTGCCTATGCAGCAGGACTATTTGATGGAGAAGGATCTGTTTATTTTAAAAGAATGAAACAGAAAAAACATCAAAGACCCGGTAAACCTATACACAATGTAATGGTTATTAGAATGGAAATAGCCATGACTGATAAGGATACAATTAAATGGTGCCATGAATTGTTCGGCTGTGGTGCCTTCGGTGAACGCAAAGTTAAGAAAGGTTATAAAAGACAGTGGCGTTGGCGAGTGGCTCACCGAGATGCTTTATATGTTTGTAAAATTATCTGGCCCTATGCACAAGTTAAATTACACAAGATTGAACAAATTATAGATTACTATGACCCAGAGTACAGTGATCATAATGTTGTTAGTTTAGAAGATTATAGAAATGAAAAAAGGTAGAAAGTATATTGAACCAATGACAGGTCGTGGCGATAAAGATGTTAAAACGAGAGATATAAAAAAACTTAGAAAAGAAGCGGGTAAAACTTTTGACGGCGTGTCAAGACCATCGAATGATTTATACAGAGAAAATTTTGATAAAATATTTGGAGTTAAGGATGAATAAAAAAATTTTAGAATTTCTATACCACTGGTCCAGTAAGATTAATGTCTGGTCATGGCAGAAATTATACGGAAAAAGAGATCCAAATAGATGGAAAAAAAATTATGAAAAAAAGTAATAAATACAGCTATATACAAGGAAAACAGATTACAGATGTAGATACGGGAACTCGATTTTATGACTTCGCTGGTGTACGTTTGCCATCGGTTACAACAGTTCTTGCAAAGACAAAGAATCAGGAGTATCTAACCGCCTGGAAAAATAAAGTTGGACATGAAAAAGCAGAATCAATTAAGAATCTATCATCAAAGCGGGGCACTGCCATGCACAAATTCCTGGAGTCTCATATCCAAGGAGTTGGCTACGATGATCTTACGCCAATCGGATGCGAGGCGAAGCCCATG
>VTLG01013621.1_pt1 | contig 12948 bp, 16 predicted proteins | sample 4694571 | NCBI WGS metagenome assembly VTLG01 (sample SAMN12604809, study PRJNA352737) | marine metagenome | biome: ENVO:00000447; feature: ENVO:00000209|ENVO:00000569|ENVO:01000036; material: ENVO:00002151; isolation source: viral sequences binned using virsorter ... | reverse complement strand
ACTGATGCAAATAAACAGAAACTTTTTAGAGATGGAAAAATAACAAGTGATGATCCTCTTATTCGTGCTATAGAAGAATATATAGAAGAAATTGCTGGAACTAAACTAGAAGATTAAAAAAGGAGTAGTTGTGACTAACTGGGAATACTTTACTGAAGAAGAGATGGCCTGTAAAGGTACAGGTGAGTGTCACATGGACGAAGAGTTCATGGCACGGCTCATACGTCTAAGAGAAGACTATGGCAAGCCCATGATTGTTTCTTCAGGATACAGAGACATTGCATATAACACTACAATAGGAGGCTCTCCTAACTCTGCACATATTTATGGTATGGCTGCTGATATTGTAGTGGGTGGACATGAGGCTTACAAGCTTCTGCGTCTGGCAATCATACACGAGTTTACAGGTATTGGTGTTTCTCAACGAGGCATGTATGAGCGTAGGTTTATACATCTAGATACAATGGAAGATGGGGATCACCATCCTCGTCCGTGGGTATGGAGTTATAAGTAATGGTTGCTCAAGCCATAGCCAAAGGATTAACAGCACTTGTCGCTAGAGGTGGCAAAGAAGCTGGCGAGGCAATAGCTAGACAGACTGATGAAGCAGTGTCTAGACAAGCTGACATGTCTTCCGGGCTTCGCTCTGTGTACGAACAACCTGTATATCATTCTACTAAAAATATTGAGGACATAATAGACGTAGATGAAATTAGATTTGTAAGTAAAGAACCAGAAGCTGATATTGGATTCCATGTTGCTTTAACTCCTCTAGCTGCAAATCAGAGAATTATTTTAAACGATGCAAGGCAGGAATATCTAGCAAAATTATTTAGAGAAGATGTTTCAGAAGCATCTAAAAAACAAGCATTAGATTCGTTAGAAAAACAATATGAAGATTCTTCTAATCTATTACTTAAATTAAATGATAGTGTTAATCCTGCCCGTGTTCCTGATGTATCTAATTTTAAAAATCCTCTTAATTGGGCAGAAGATATAGCCACATCTAAAAAAGATTTTCCAGATAAATTTGATCAGACATTAATGACAACACCTAAAACTTATGGTTTTGACCCTTTAATTGTAAAACATAAAGGAGATGAACTTTTGGTAAATCCAATATTTCTTGACGATGCTATGAAAAGAGACGGTAAAATAGATAAAGAATATATAGAAGATTTAGTAAAATTAGTTTATGATTTTAAAGATAAAATTCTAAAAAAACCTTCTCCAGGTTCTACTAAGAAGAGGTTTGACATTCTAAACTCTGTTCAAGATAGAAGAACATGGTTTGAAGAGTTAAAAAAATTAAATAAAAAATATGGATATAATTCTTTTGTTTACAGAAATAAATATGAAGGTTTTGACAAAAGATCAGCAAGACTTGATCCTAAAACAGGCGAAACAGAAATTATAAGAGATAAACCCAAGAAATCCGAAGATAGTTTAATGCTTATGTATCCTGAACAAGTTAAATATGCAACAGCTTCACAATTTAATCCTCAAAGTCCTAAACTAAGTATGAAAAGGGGTGGCTCTGTTATAGAACGCAATCCTTATAACTATTCACCGAAAGCGATATGATAAATATGAAATACATTGTAGCAACAGTTTACTTTTCAATAGTAACTGCTTTCGTAATTAACTGTATATAGGAGAGGTGTGTGGAAGGAGCTATAGACATACGCCTAGTTGTTACTCTAGCTGGTATACTATTTAGTGTAGCAGGAGCTAGTGCTGTGGCAAAGCTACAGATCAAACAGTTAATAGAAAAACTAGAAGACATAGAACAACGTCTACGTAAATTAGATTCCAGAGGTGATAAGTTAGCCACACTTACAGAGACACAAGAACAGAGAATAGATATCTTGGCTAAGATGTCATCTCCTGAGAACTTGAGGCGTGATCATATGAATATAGCAGAGATGAGTACCCACATTCAGAGGCTACAAAAGGACTGTGACAGGCTATATTCTATGCATAATGGGTCACATCCCCCTGTAGCCAGTGAAAAGAAGGCAGAATAAGTTAAATCCTCTGTATCAAGCTAGGAGCGTCATACAGAAGAATCAGTACCTTTCGGCTAGGTACATACCTAACGGGTTAGAGAGGGCTACTCAGTGGCTCTCCTAGCCCGTTTTTTCTGGCTCATCTTCCATATTTTCTTCAAATAGTGCATTAGCGAAGTCACACTTAGACAAAAGCTGTACAACTCTCTCTTCTCCCAGCACATTGAGACAACCAACGATAGCTGTCTCCAGTGTTTCTTTATCCATAGAAAAACTAGTATCACTATTTGCACCACGAATACGAGACAATAATTCAAGTGCTTTGATTGCACTGTTAGTATGTCCGTTTGCTTTGGCAAATGTATACTGGTTCTCTATTTCTTCTATGACATTAACATCTGTTTCCAGTTCCTGTTCAAGCTCATGAACACGATCAATGACTTCCTGTATCTGCATCAGGCGATAGCCCTGATTGTTTGCTGATCCAGCAGCATAACCAGCAGCCTTTGCAGCCTCAGTTGCATTACGGTGTAGGACGTATGCCTGTGCAAACTTCTCTTGCTTTTCGTTTAACATTACTTCTTCATGTTATTTCTAGCAACACCTTTCCACTTCTCAAATGAACGGGCCGCACCAAGTCCGAGAAGAGCCATGATTAAACTAACAAGCTCACCTGTTTCTAGTGATGGTAGTGTTACCTGTGGATACCACGTTATAATAATCCAAGAAGATATAGGTGCTAATATAAACTGCCATGCCAAAGCAAAGCAACATACCCACATAATAGCGGGTCTTGCTCCGCTAACAAAAATAGATGGATGTTTTGCCTGTTCTATATTTGCCTGTGCCTGTGCAAGATCAAGAGATATCATCTGTTGTTTTAGTTCTGCATTTAACTTAGTCTTTAAATCTTTATCCTCAACAAACTTATCAAGAACTTTGCCAGCCACACCAATGACTGAATCTGCAATACCTAATACCATTAGTCTTCCTCCTCTGCCTTGTTCTTCATTTTAATAATACGAGGGTACTGATCAATACGATACCCCAGTGTTTCAAATGTGTTAGTATCTTGGTCTGTCATTGTATCAGCAAATACATAAATAGTCAAGTGTTTATAGTCTCTGCTTTTGTGGGCAAATAGTTGTAGCCAATCATCAGGATCAAACACAGATATGTGTGCGTTACGTCCATCAGGTAGAGTTTTCATAGCTTTAAAACAGGCAACATTTATGAAGACCATCTTCCGTGCATAGCCAAATATTTCATCTACAACCCACGATAAGTCATCTTTAGCTATATGCTCAAGTACATCCGTGCAAACTACAGCATCTCTCTTTTGCCCCGGTCTTCTGCTATACTTCTCATAGGCTGGATCATACAAATATATATCGCCATCTTCTATATTCCAGTATTCAGGAAGAGGACAATCAATCTCATTGGTTATTGTTTTATAATCTTCTCCATATAGAATACCTTTACCACAGCCATAGTCCATCACAGACTTACAATTATTAAGTTCTAAATATGCTTTGATAAGATCAACAAACTTTAGAAGACTGCGACCATTAAACATACCCTCTCCTTGAGCATGTTTCTCTTTATACATTTTAATTAGCTTGCCAAAATCATCAGAAGGATTAAGTCTGCTGTTACCGTTATCTATATCAATATTAGTCATCGTAATATCCTTTAAATTGTGGCCGTGTTTCCTGTGCTACTTTGATGTCCCACAGGTCTGCAACCATAGTGTCCTCACCATGATAGCATAGCACACCCTCAAGACCGGGATCATTAAATACTTTCTCACAGTCCTGTGCCATAGCAAGCAACTCACCTGTAGTCCAGTATGTCTTGTCTTTTACATTAACTTGTATGTACTTGGGCTTGGGAGTTTCACCGCCCTCTAGATCGCCAGTAGTCTCAGTCTTCTCTTCATCAGTAGGCTCGTCCCTGCAACAGTCAAAGCCAAAAAGATGTATATCTCTGAAGCCCATCGTGTGCAGCATACCAATGCCTCGCATGGCAGCGCATGTGCCACCAGTGATAAGCGTAGCCCCCTGTGGAATACCAAGCTCTTGACTTAGTTTAACCTGTTGGTTCTCAATAGCTTTACCCTGTTCATCCTCCTCACGCAGCGAGTCGGTAAAGGCATGCCAGCCCCATATACGTGCATCTCTTTCTATAAGATGTTCTGTAACAGAGGGGTCTGTCATAGACGCAACGAAGAAGTTCATATCAGGATCAAAGTCCTTGAATAAATCTTTGCGTGTGATATTATGTGTGCTTTTACCAGTGATAGGTCTAGGATCAAGAACAATACAGCCCCACGGAGTTATGTTATTTTCCATAAGACCCGGCAGTGCATGTTTAACTGTGAGAACTTTACAGTCAGGATTAAAAGAAATAAACTCTTCAAGCTTTTCATAGTTTAGATACGGACCAGCAGATACGATAACCGCTCGACCTCTATGTGCGGGGTGTTTCTGCACCCACCTTTTTTCGTCAATATGTTTTAGATTTGTTTTAATGTTGTTGCGTATATATTCTTTCGGCACTGAATCTCTGGGATGTACAACAATAGGAACCTGTTTTAGTTCGGCTGGAATGTCTTCTAGCTTTTCGTCATGCAGAAAAACAACAAGGTGTGTACGACCACCATCAAGAACTCTGTCATCAGAAGGTAGAACATGCTTACGCACTACAGATTTTTCGTCAAAAGATGTCCAACCATCCTCTGTTGTTTTCTCCTCGTTAACTTTTTTTGTAGCAATCGAGTCAAAAAGATTTTTCATACCCTGATATTTATCATCAGGTATTTTATCATCATCGTCTTTAGTAAAGAAATGATCGCCCATAACAACAGGCACAGTCTTGAGAATGTTGTACTCATGCTGTACAGTTTCAATACTGTTACCACTACCCATCAAGGCAAAGTCTACCTCTTCTATAAAGATGGGACGTAGAGTATCTCTAACATTACCTTTATATAACTCGTAAGTAAACTGTTTGTCTTTTTCTTTGCTCATGTGTTCAGCAAACTCGTCAAACCTTTTCTCTACTGCCTTCCTAGTATTATGGGGTTTGGCATTGAACTCTTCTTTGTCTGTCTCTACTGTTGCATCTTCAAACAAATCATAGCCAATGTAATGAACTGTGTCTGTTTTATCAAAGGCAGCAAGAGCCATCTCTATAGCACGGCCACCGTTCCATGTCCCTGTTTCCAGAATAGTATTTGGCTTATAGAAACGAATAGTGTCAGCAAGTTGTTTATACCTACCGGGAAGAATGTCAGGGGTAGTTTCCGTATCTGACAATTCAATAACCCGTTTGCCGGAACCGTCTCTAACATTTACAGAGCTTTTGTCATTAATGTTTACAACTAAGTTTTCTATACCAACAAACTCATGGACAGTCATACCATGTGCAGTATAGATTGTAACAAGTCTGCTAAGAATAAATGCAGCGGTCCACTCACGGTAGTTGGTGAACTCACCAGACATATAAGAGCCACGCCAATCACCCATAATATCCACAGCAGTCTGACTTGAAAGATTAAATGCCATGAGATGAGATGTTTCTGGTGTGTATATAAAGTCTATAGAATACGTAGGATCAGGAAAATAATAATCTAGTGTAGATGCCCTGATGTCTTTTACAGTGGCGCACATAGGATCAAGCCATAACAGCCAGCAACCCTGATTGTTAAATCCACACTCTGTAATAGCAAAGACCTCTGGTCCTGATGACAGTGCGTCAAGCAGTTCTGTATACTGCACTACACCATTCTCGGTGCCATCGTGTTCTTGATTTTCTTCTACAAAAGTATTGTATTCTTTAATATCTTCTAGCTTGTGATAGTGAATGTTCTTGGCTTCAGGCAGAGAGTAGTTACTAATATCAAGATTATAATAGTAGCAGTGAAACTCTATGTTAGGTTGCCAGTTTTCCTTAAACTCATTGAGGAGTTTGAAGCCATTCTTTTTTAGCTTCTTCTCGTCAAAGCATGTTACAATTTTATACGTCATATGGTTTAATAATTCCTTTTCCGGCAAGGTAGGTATAATCTCCATTCCACTCAGAGGCGTACCTTCCGTCAATGTCTCTTGCACATTTCCATTCTCTGAACCACGGTCCTCCTGTAGTAAAGTGTACATTCTTTGCCTCTACTTCCTCCGGTGAGTGGCCGTCAAGCCAGTTCCATTCTTGATGTATAGTTCCAATGTCACCCTCTTTATCAGGCAACCACTGAAAGCCATGCAGCCATGAGCCTGTCTGTGTGTTAACTTCAAGTGGTGTCAGTCTCTTATTAAGTTCGTGTCCACAGTTCCAAAGAATAAGACTTGACCAGTTCTTACGGCGATAAGTTTCTTGCTTGCGACCATCCATCTTAAATTCGTCAGTTGGTTCATACTTATGTTTAACACAATACAATGGATAGTAATCCATATTATATTCTTCAAACAATTCATTAATATCTGTGCGAAGATACATGTCGCAGTCCATGTATAATGCCCAACCCTGATACATATTTAAGGCAGGAACAAGAAAACGTGTAAAGCTAAACTCAGTGGAGAATGGTCTACCATCTATATCATCAATCATCTGCCCCTCTTTGACAGTATGTTTACGATTATATAATCCCATACGCTCTACAACATCTTTGCGTATTGGTTTAATATCTACATTCTCAACAGCAATACGTTCGATAGTAAACTTCAACACTTCATAAGCTACATCCTCTCTAGGATCATAGCCAATGTAAACTGTGTTAGGTGCTTTCCTCATAATATCTCCTATGTAAAATGGGGGAGCAAACGCTACGCACTCCCCCAAGTTTGGTTACAGGCTGTAAATCTTTTCTTTCTTGTCTTCAGGCACTACCTTTTGAAGCTTGATGGTAAGCAATCCATCTTTAAAAGAAACATCATCTACAACCACGTCTTCGGCAAGAGTAAAAGACTTTGAAAAAGGTCGCTTCGCTATGCCTTTATGTACGATCTTTTCATCGTCCTCTTCTTCGGCTTTCCTGCCGCTGATAGTTAGCTTGCTGTACTCTGTTTTTACTTCTAACTCCTCTTTGTTGAATCCAGCGGTGGCTAACTCAATCGTATATTTTCCATCACTATCTTCTACTAAATTATGAGGCGGGTAGGCATTATAAAGATAACCACCTACTTGATTCTTCATCTTTAGCATATCTCTAAAGAGTTGCTCATGTCCTACAGTCCAAGAACAGAACTTGGAAAAGAAGGGATCATCACTCACTGTCATATATGCATTCATATCATTTCTCCTTATAGCAAGTTGATATTATGTGACCCATTATTGGCATCACACATATATTATAATGTATAAAGTGTTATTTGTCAAGAACTTTTTTTCTTTTTATTTTTCTTCCTTTTTATTGAGCCATCTGAATTTCTAGAAAATGAACTATTCTTTTTCCCGTCTTTTACACGTAAGTTACTGCGCTTGTTAGTTCCCCCTTTGCTCAAGGGTTTTTTATGGTCAACATGCTTACCATCTCCTTTTTTAACAAGGCCAGCACGTTCTAACATTCGTCTTGCTTTGTTTCTAAGAACACGTTTCTTAATGTTTTTAGGTTTGCTTTTTGTGACTTTGTTTTCTCTCTTGTAATCTCTTGCCATAGTCCTTTCCTTTCTCTATTATTTCTTCCATGCTTCTACCGCAACCAACGCAGTAGCGGCCATCTTTATCTGGCTTGCATATGTTTTTACACGCCACAGGAGCCACCGTGTCCAGTGATATCACAGATGTCATGTGTCTCTAGTCCCTCTTCAAACTCTTCGCCAAGCTTTTCTACAGCCTCAGAATACGGCACCGAAGAAAGAGGTTGTCCTCCCCTACATCCGTCAGGGTACACCGTGAAACCTCGCAACCTGTGAGCATAAGAAGCAAGAGTATTAGTAAACTCATCAACTGTATCTTCATTGTTAAGCTTACTCCCCCACTTGGGCAGATTAATAGTGCTACTAATGGACATGTCAACATAATCCTGTACGTCTGCCTGAAACTTCATGCGCCTCTTATAGTCCTCTGCAAGATCAAGAGCAGACTCAATCTTGTTAGGATCAATCCCATACAGGTCAATGATTTCTTGCGCTGCACTGTCTACTACGTATTGATAGTGCCAGCGATTGCCACCTTTGAGATACCTGCGCTTATAGGCAACTGCAAAGATAGGCTCAACACCTGTGGAGGTGCCAGCTAAAATCCCAATAGAACCTGTTGGAGCAATGGCTCGATTAGCAACAGGAGTACTACAGCTAAGAGTACGACTAAAGTTGGCGCTAACATGATCACTAACTCCTTTATATACCGACAACCATTTGTGAAGCCCTTCGGTAACTTCATACTTTTGTCCTCCCTTGATAAGCCATTCGTGCATACCCATCAGGCCAAGACCAAGCCTACGGTTCTTCTCTCTTGTCTTATAGACTTTATCGTATGGTAGCTTGGCCCTGAGTGTACCGCATAGAAGGAACTTGGTGCCAAGCTCTACTACATCTGCAAACTCTTTTAGATCGTCAATGCGCCCCATATTAATAGAACCAAGATTACAAACATCAGAATCATCTTCAGATGTAACCTCCGTGCAAGCATTACGCAGCGTCTCATTTTCCTTCTCAAAGAAATTGAACGAGAACCCCGGTTCGGCGGTCGATAAGGCTTGTCTAACATTCTGCTTAAAAGTACTCCCAACATCTCCTGTCTTCCAATAGTTAAGTAACCATTCAGTATCATAGTTCACGCTGATGTTTGTCATATCCAGCGGAGCATTAAAGTTAAAGTCTTGTTCCTTGACCTGACCAACAGAAAAACCTGTTTCTCCTACGGGCATGTCATGCCAGTTCTTGCTGGTAAGAAACTTTTCAACATCAGCATGTTTCCAATTAAGACTAGCATAGATAGCAGACCTACGGCTACCACCTTGCATAACACGCCTACCAATTTCATTGATCATTTGCATCTTTGGTATAGGACCAGAGGCAAGACCACCAGTGCCGTTGAGTATCCGCCCCTCCTCACGATAGACAGAATAATCAATACCAATACCACCACCTGTCATCAGGCAGGATTCAGACTTCCAAGAAATGTCAGCCCAATCTTCTCTGGTGTCTTCCTCTGCTCTGAGAAGATAGCAGTTGTTAAAGAATTTGTTATCACGTCCAGCATAATAAAGATAACGACCACCGGGAATAAACTTCAGGTCGGTGATCATACGTTTCAATTCGTCTTTGTCCTCCTTCGGCAGGTAGTCCTGACATACATCGTCTACCAGTGTAGAGGCTAGTGCATCCCACGTCTCACACCCATGATGGGCGTACTTGTGTTTGAATATGTCTTCGCTAAACTTGGAGCGAAACATAGGGTTTTCGTTAGAACGAAATTGTGGCATAGCTTTGTTCCCTTTCTAATTATCGTATTCCATTTCCAATATGAGTTGGGCATAGTGGATTGCTTTTTCGATATCCTTCCTCCCCTCTCCCTTAGTGCGATGTCGAGTAATGTATTTTATCACATTACCCTCTAGATAGTCAAGCCCATTGGCGTGAATATATTCAACTGGTTGTATCTTACATCCCTTGTAGTGCTGTCCTCCCACCTGTTGTTCCAGTGGTTTGTTTGAGTCTCTCTCTTCTTTTGACCGTCGCATATAATAAGAATAGCTCCCTTCACGCAGTGGATAGTTAGCTTCGTCATAGGAAAGAGTTAAGCTTTCGTCTGATTTCATTTACATTCTCCGATGTCACAGCTTTAAGTGCAAAGTTTCTAACTGTATCTGGTTCTAGTCCGGCTAAGTGACAGGTGCTTTCAAAGTTCTCACACGTTACACCTATAGAGGCGAACACCCATGCTGACGCCTGATCTCTTTGAAGAGCAGTCTCATTAGTTTCGTTGGGTTCTTTTGGCTTACTCATATCTAACAAAGCCTGAAGTATAATAGCCAGATTAAGAGTTCTGTCAGGGTCTTTTTGTGTCAGATCGTAGAGGCTATCGAAGTCAAGGATATCACTCATCGTCAACCTCTTGAACAGGACGATAAAATTTACCGCCCACGTAGTTATTGTAGTAGGCGGGTTCGTCTGTTCCCTCTAGCTTTGCTGTAAGAACTTTATAGATCATTTGAAAATAACACTCATAGTACCGAAGGCTCCTCTTGTTTTTGTATTCACCAACAACCTGAAACCTGAAATGTTTCTTGCCAATCTTTTTGATGTCTTCATTAAGATATTTACTAGAGCCTGTATATGTACGCCAGTTAGATTCTACTTTCTTACCTTTACGTGTTACATAATATTGTTTACAACCAATGTAGGCTTTCTTAGTTTTCTTATTAGTTATCCTGTAAACAAAGCCAAAGTTATTCTTTTTATCAAAGTCTTTATGATACTCCCAATGTGTCACCAGTTAGTTATTTCCTCCACTTCAGGTTCTTTAGCCACGTTGGTAAGATACCTACGACCATGTGCATACTTGAACACACGTATACCTTTACCTTGATTAGCATCCGCCCAACAGTCTCTCTTGTAGCCACAATAAATACAACTAATAGGAAGCTTACGGTTGCCAGACTTACCATCAGGTATATCGGAGTAGCACCTATCAGGTACAGTATCCTGTGAAACCAATCCTTTAAGGTGAGAGATTCGCTGCTTCGCATTGATCATATCCATGTGATGTAGTTTGGTAAGACATATCTCTCCCGTTGATTTGTTGATAGCAAGGAACGCCGCTTGGTCTATACCATTAGCTTCAGCATATGCAGATATCTGTGCAACGTAACCAAAGGGATCGTCCTCTGCTAATTTATTATGTTTAAACTTGTCGAATCCAACACCACTAGCAGACTTACAATCCACAACGACGCCATCAATAATACAATCCTGATGTCCGGTAACACCTTCTACCTCCACTTCTTTTTGTTGATCTGTTACTTCATGTCCTGAGATCGTAGAACATAAAAGCAAAAGCTCTTCAAGAATATAACCATATAAAAACTTGATACGTGTAGCTGGTGTTAGGTCAGCCTGATCAAGTGGTTTATTAACATCATACCAAATGCGGCGGTCTGGCTTGCCGATAGCAGAGAGCCTGAGATTACCACGATCTTTGGGTGTGTCGTATAAAAAATCTTTTATGTGAACCTTCAGCATTTCACCAAAGGTGTCTATGTGTTTGTCTACCTCACTCTCGTCCATATCTATAGGATCAAGTGTAAATAAACTATATATGTCTTCAACGAGAGTGTCTATTGTTTTCATAAGAAAAAGAGGGAGAGAGTAAGGACCAGAAACTCTCTCCCCCTTCCTTTCTACGCTATGTTAAAAGGGAACAGCTTCGTTCTGCTGCACGTAACCTCCTTCGACAGGGGCAAAGTCTTCTCCCCCACCTCCAGAGTATTCAATGAAGTCAACTACTTGTATCGCTGCAAGGTCAGCAGATACACCAGACTTTCCAGCGTAGGACCACTCAAAAGGAATAGCCTTGACATTTACAGTGCTGCCATTAGCTACCAGCTTGCCATCCCACAGGTTGTTCTGTGAGTCTTTAACGATGGGTGCCTGACGTTGCGTACCATCCTTACGCAGAACCTTGCGCTTGATAGTTACAAAGTCACCACGATCATCGCCCTTATTTGCAATGGGAAGGCCAGCACCTTCGATGACTGAGCGATTGTCATCATCGACCTCAATCTGAATACTCCACACCGGATCAAACTTAGTGTTGGGTTCTGTGATGGAAGCATAGTGGCACTTACCAGAAATGTAAATAGGATCGTTCATTCTATTCTCCTTTATAAATACCGCACCATTGCGGCCATGAGTGGGGATCATTCCCCGATGCTGTCTACTACAAAACAACAGCATATATTATACCACATGAATTTGTGGAAGTCAATACCTTTAATGTGTTTCTGCCCAATTATTTCCAACTTTATAATCGCAGTCTAGATCACACTTAAAGTTTAGTATATTCTGCGTAACTTTCATAGCCTCTTTTGTTACCTTGGTAAAGCTATCTATATCTGTTTTAGCTACCTCAAACTGGTACTCGTCATGCACAGACGCTACAAGCTTGGCATCAAGGCCATGCTCCCAGATCATACGATCCATCTCCACCAGCCACTGCTTACAGACGATAGCACCTGCACCTTGAAGCAAAGTATTAAGGGCTGCGTGTTCGTGTCTGATATGCAGTTTTCTACCATCAAGACCTGTGATCTTGCCAGACCTAGCTGCATCCGCAACAGTTTTACGTAGCCTGTTCAGGGATGGCATGTTTTTCAGAAACTTTGCTATCAGTTCTTCACCCTCTGCCCATGAGCCACCAACAACGGTTCCTATCTTGCCGGGACCAGCACCATAAAGAAAGGCATATATAAAAGTCTTTGCCTGATCTCTGGTTTGTAGTCCAGCAGCCTTCTGGTTGGCAGTGTGAACGTCACCTGTTAGAACTTCATTGGTGAACTTCTCATCACCCATGTAGTGTGCAAGGCACCGAAGCTCAAGACCACTTGCATCTGTACCAACAAGCTGATGGGTATCAGGGTTAGAGATAGTCCACAACTCACGGCACTCCTTACCATAGGGTGAGTATACGGCGGGAACCTGTGCCATGTTAGGTTTGTGGTGTGCCATTCGACCTGTGATGGTCTTTAGTGTTAGCACTCTGCCATGCACCCTGTCCTTGTCACTGCACTCCTGTATCCAAGACTTGAGGAGTCCTGTTCGTTTCTGTAGAAGAAAGTAACGAGAGAACATCTGTGCCTCTGGTAGATCAATCTTGTCTAACACTGATTCATTGATTACTGCCCTGCCTGTTTCAGTGTGTTCAGTAAACTTAACACCCATCTCTTCCAGACGTTCTGCAATATGTATGCGGCTAGCAATGTTGAACTCTATCACCTTAT
>VTLG01008354.1_pt1 | contig 12948 bp, 21 predicted proteins | sample 4694571 | NCBI WGS metagenome assembly VTLG01 (sample SAMN12604809, study PRJNA352737) | marine metagenome | biome: ENVO:00000447; feature: ENVO:00000209|ENVO:00000569|ENVO:01000036; material: ENVO:00002151; isolation source: viral sequences binned using virsorter ... | reverse complement strand
TGTATCTCCAAATAAATCAATTGCAATGATATTATTGAACTTTGCCTCTGTATCAATTAAGATTGGTTGTTTTTGCCATTCATTTCCATTTTTTGAGATTCCAGACTGGATGTCTAAAATGTCATGTAGTTTTCCTTGTATTTTCATTTATTTATTGTTTTGAAATTTAAGTTCATCTTCTCCATAAGTGTTGGTTAGATTCATTGTTTTTATTATTACTCTCGCGAGAGCTCTTTTTTCTGCAATCTCAATTCTAAATTTTTGAATGCAGTTTTCTTTTGTTGCCGATGCATAAGTTTGCATTTGTTCAACTCCATCAATATAAGAAGTTGCTTTTATTACACAATTGTTCACATCAAATGACAAACATTCAAAATGAACTTTTATATTGTTATTGACTTGTATTTTTTCAATTCCACTTCTTTTGATTATACTAAAGCCTCGTTTGTCTTTGTAAACATCTTCTTTGTCCAAAGAGTTATCTTTGTATAATAGATTTAATTTTTCTGATTCTTTCATAATATTTTAATAAAAAGTCCAAAGTAAAAAGTAAGCAGAAACAAAAACAAATATTATTAAAAATAAAGCAATCAAAGCGTCTTGAAACTCTGTAAAATCAAACTTTGATATTTCCTTTATTGTATAATTAGAATGTTTGTTTTTATATACAAAATCAGCTAATTCTTTTACATTTCTATACTGTGTGAATCCAGTTTCTTTGTGTGTTATTTTATACATAATTTAATTTATTTTAAGTTGTAAGTGTTTGTAATCTTTTATTAATTCATTCTTTATTCTTTGCCATTTATTGATTTGTGTTTTGACAAAGTGTTCATCAACTGTTTCATTGTTTAATTCAATCATTTTTTTGTTTATCAAAACAATCAAATCAATCAAGTCATCTTTTGTTATTTCGTTTTCTAAGTTCATATATTTTCAATTCGATTAATTATTTTATGTTCAGGTGAATGGAATTTGCATATCTCTGCCCACTCATCAGCATCTTCAACATCAAATTCAAACCACTCAATTACTTTTGAGTTATCTTGTATTCCCTCCATTAGATAAATCTTATGTATTTTGCCATTAGGTTTCATTACTTCCCCTGTTCCTCTAATTTTACCTATAAAAGAATATAAAGTATCGTAATAAGTTATTGCATCTCCAATTTTAAATTTTGTTTTCATAATTTTATTTTTTGTTTTTAATTCGTTAATTATTTTAATTTGTTATTTTGAAATCATTTTCTTTTGCAACCAATAAAGCTTCTTTTTTTGTTGATTCAGCACATATCAATTCCAAAGTATCTTCTTCATAAATGCACCATAATTTTTTTCCATTAACATGCTCTTTCAAAATATAAACTCTGGTTTTTGTAGTGGTTTTTTGTGCGTTAATTAATTTATCAAACAATATTTTTGTTGGATAAAACATTCCTGTTTTTGAATACTTATCTTCCATTAATAAAATAAGTTTTTCTAATTCTTGTGCTGTTAAATTTAATTCTGTTTTTTTCATAATTGTTATTTTATTGTTGTTAATTCGTTTAATTATTGTACAAATATATAAATAAATTTATAATTGCCAAAACTTTTTTGATTTTTTTTTTAAGAATTTAAAATATTATTCCACTCATCAAGAATCCATGTTACTTTTCTTCCTGAATATGAATAGTCTTTGTGTTTGCCGATTGCGGAAATTGTGTCTTTGATTGTTCTGTAATGTGATAATTCCTCAACAAAATCGCAATTTTCCTCAGTGTTTACATGAATTGATTTAGTTCCATCTTCCCACTTGTTAACCTCAATAAATACTTTTGTTTTCATAATTGTTATTTCTTGTTTTTAATTCTTTTAATTATTTGTAATAGACGGCCGAAGCCGTTTCGCTCATTAAGAGCTCATCAGTATTACTATGGTGTTGTTAAATCGTAAACTATATCTTCTAAAGTTTCATCTATACTAAAAGTTTTATACATTGGATAATCTTCAGAATTTGTTGGAGTAACTCCTAATGGTGTAATTCTGATGACCATTTTATCTAGGTAGTAATTTACAATTTTGAACTGGTAGTTGTTTTTAATAATTGTCATAATTTTAGTTTTTATTGTTTTTAATTCGTTAATTATAGTGCAAATATATAAATAATTTTATTATTGCAAAAGGTTTTTTAAATTTTTTTTTAGTGAATATCTTCAATTCGTTGAATTTCATCCAATAATGTATCAAAGCTATCGTTTACATCAATTTGAATCTCCTCTAGTTCTGAAGTTTCATCTTCAAACTCTTGAGCTCTTTCGCTCTCTTGCCATTTCTCACTCCTATCTTCTTGCCAGTTGATTCTATCATCAACTAACTCCTCAAAGTGAGAATCAATTTTATCTTTAAGGATTTCTACTTCTTCTATCAGCTTTGCTAATTCTTTGTTAATTTTTAGATTTTTCATAATTTTAGTTTTTATTTTTATTAATTGATTAATTATGGTACAAATATATAAATAATTTTAGTATTGCCAAAACTTTTTTAATTTTTTTTTAACCTAGTAAATTAAATTTTTTTTGATTTTGTGTGTTTTTTTTGTGTGAAATTTCGTCAAAAATAGTGAACTAACCTCGCAACTTGGCCAGATTTCTTTTGATGAATAAAGCCTTCAACAGCTTTTGGAACTCCTGTAAATCCTTTTCTATTGTGCCAGCTATCAGTTCCACTAGGGCTTCTCATGTATTCAACTGAAACTCCAATGAAATCTTTTCCATCTAGCCATTTGTGTTTGACTTTGTGATGTATATGGTGTAAATACCAATAACGATATTTTGTTTGCGCCCAAGCATGGGGATTCTCATTAGCCATCATTAATGGAAGTTTATCCATCTTTGCTCCATCTCCATGTTCTAATCCTATAAGGTTTTTTCCATAAACATAATATTTTCTATGATTTACAGATATATCAAAAGAAACATTATCCGAGTTCCTGAACCATGATTTTAAGGCGTGCGCTAAGTGAAAACCACTTTGATAATCATGATTACTCATGCAATGAATTACATCCACTGGAGCAATTTTTTGAAGTATCTCTATTGAACTTACATACAGTTTTAAAGCAAGTTCAAAATGTTGCCACCATTTGCCATCTGCATCCTGATTAGTTCCTGCCGTTGTTGTATTATAAACATTATCAATATGCAAAACATCATTACCAATACAGAAAAGAATTTTATCAATATCAAAACCTTTTGATTTCTCTACTATTCCAATGATTCCTTGCATCACTCTTTGATAAGCAATATCATTGTTGTAAGCGTCTTTTGTTTCTATTTCAACAGCTAATTTTCCAATGTGAATGTCTGCTGGATTTATAACCAACAAATGCTCCCCGCTAACCTTTTGTAATTTAGGATAACAGGGAGCATGATTGTCAATTAAATTTTTTATTTTGTTTAATATTTCAGATTCCTCAATTGATTGATTTTCTTTTGTAACAATAGAGAATCTTAACTCTCCTTTCATATTTTGCCAATGCTTTACACTAACAACATCCTTTTTCAAGATGCCTCTTTCTTTTAAGTGTAAATTTAAGGCAGTGTTATTGTTTAGATTTTTAAGTTCCGAACCTCTGTATTCGTTAATAATCTCAACCTCTTCCTCTGATAATCTTAAACGCTTTCCCGCCAAGTTCTACTTTTTTATATCAGCAAATCCTTGTCCTAATATTAAGGCTCCAATACTCAACAAAACTCCTTGCAATTCCTCTGGATTCAATCCAAACTTTTCACTCAATAGAGTTGTTAAAATACCTACTACAGCGTACCAAAATTTTTTTGAGTTAAACATTGCTTGAATAACTACTGGAATAAATTTTTTCATTTTCATTGTTTTAATTATTTGAGCGTATTATAGCTCGCTCATTTAGCTATAAATCCAAAGCCGTGGCGTTGGTTTATTATCAATATCAATATGACAAAATCCCTGTCTTTTTGATATTCCGATTCTGATTGGTAAATCCATTTCGTTTGCTATATCCATAGCCGTTCCAATAAAGATTGCTCTTTTTTCATCACTCGTGATTTTAATGTCAGCAGCTAATCCTTTGCAGTGTGAAGATTTATCTGGATGCGTTGCTTGATATTTAGGATTCAAAACTAAAGATTGCTGTTTTCGTTTACATCTATATCCAGAAGTTATAGCTAGGCCAAAACCACAAGACTTTCTTATCTTATCCAAAAACAGAATAAAATCATGATTCATGTTTTGCTTTCCAGAACCCTTTCCACAACAACTGCAATCAAACTCACTAAACTTAAAATATTCAAAACTCATTTGCACTTGCAAAAACCCCAACAAACTTTCTTAAAAGTTAAGTAATAAATAATTTTACAGATTAATTTTTTCATGTTATTTTTTTTTAAATAATTTTACTAAAGAAACTATGATTGCTAAAATGATTGAAATTGTCAAAAGGATTTCATTGACTTCAGCCAAACTCAATCCAATAGCCCCACCATTTGCAATTGTCAAATCCATTATATCTTTTGTTTTATCTTTCATTTTAATTTTGTGTTAATGTAACTCTAGCTCCAAAAATACGATTTGAAGTTGCTGTTACTTTTACTAATATCATTAAATAATTTAAGTTTGTGTAAGCTGTTGATGTAATAGTTATTTCAGCTCCATTAGTTGTTCCAGTTCCGATTGCTGAACCTTTTCCATTTTGACTCACATCCATTGCATAAACTTCAACAACTTTCGAAGTAACCGAACCCCAAACTTGAACTTTTGTCGCAGTTGTTCCATAAGGTATGTTTACAAAAGCAACCATTTCTTGGTCTGCATTATTGACTTGGATTCCTGTATTTGTTGCATCTTTAAAGTATAAAGGTTCATCAGTTCCATCTTCATTTATCATGAAATCTCTTGGCAAAACTTTAATATAAGTTGCATCAACTCCAATAATATTGTAAACGCCTTCACTGGTGTAATTTATAGGCCCCAGATTGTTTGTATCAACTGGCATTCCAGCAATTTTTCCCTCTGTTTTTCTTTGATATTGCACAAACAGATTTTCTTTGTCAATAGAAATTTTATCTCCAATACCTAAAGGAATTGATGGTGTTATTGATGTTATTGTCAAACTTCTAGCACCCGCCGAAGCGTCAGCAGCAATTTGAAAAGATTGACCATTAATCATGATTCTATCTCCATTTTTCAAATCAACTTTTGTTGCTGTAACTGCCAAGGCTGTTATTGCACTGGAATCGCTTATAATTGTTGTAAGCTCAGCAATATCTAAAGAATTACTTAATTCTTTTTTATTTATTTGTACTGTATTTGGAAAACTTATCATATTATATTGGACTTCCTGTTGTTCCTGTATTATTACTAGTTGTTGTTGTTAATGTTGAACTAAAACCAGATGATGGCCCTTGATTTGAGCTTGTTGTTACTGATGTTGGCACATCTCTAAAAACCTGAACCCAATCTCCACTCCATTCATCTCCAACTATATTATAAGAACATCTCATCATCATATATTCAACATTATCTGTATCTTTTATTTTAGCAAGAGGATTCATGAATTTTAATTTTGTTGAACCTGAATAATATTTATCATTAACTCCAAGAGCTGTTGTTGTTGAGATTGTTGAAATCGGCTTACTTTGATTGAATAAAATTGACTCTGATAATAGTTCAATTATTTTTTTGTCATAAGTTACAGATGAATAAACATAAGCACTTCCGTTCCATGTGTAAACACTTTGTGCCCATTTACCATCAGGATTGACAAACACCCAAGAAGTTCCATTGTACACCTGAATTGTTGATGTGGTGTTTGCTCCAGTTCCATCTCCATAAATAACCTCTCCAATATCATAAACAAAAGTATTATTTCCAGCTTGTGAAATTTGTGTTTGATTGGAAGCAATTCCAAATTGAGCGGCAGCAGAAGCAACTGGAACGAATTGAGAAATCAAAACTGGTGGGGATGAATTGTCGAGAGCATCTGTATAATCAAAAGAATATGCTGTTGGCGTATCTCCAAGCGAAAGCCCAGATGTTGAGCCGTTCATGTCAACAATTCTTCCATGAGAATATTTAACATTTGAATATGAAGAATATCCCAAAGCTTGAACCTTTGTATTTGAACCACTTGGCGTTGAATCATATCCAGTAAAAGTGTAAAATTTAAACTCCCAATCGCCTTCCATTGAACTATCAATCGGAATCAGATTGTTTGTGGTGTTTGTTGTTGATGTTGTTGTTGAATTGAACATTTCTAAAATAACTCCATTTGAACCAGTATTTGCTGGAATCCAAAGCCAATCAATCATGTATTGTTGAGGATTTTGTAAAGGGAATTCTCCAGTAATAGATTGCCATCTAAATTCTGCAAAAGTAGCTCCTTGAAATCTAAACATTGTTAAATTATCAGAATCGCCCCAAGCTGAATCCAAAGGTTTTGCAAGAATAGTCCAAGCCATTTCCATTTTCAAATCGGCAGCGCTTGTGTTTACGAAATTTCCATAAATCTTGCAAACAAATCCATCCAGTTCTTTTGCGTTTGTTATCTCCATTGTATTTTCAAAACCCCCAGTGTTTGAAGTTTGAGTTATTTCCGAATAACTTCCAGTTGTTGGCCAAGCTGTTGGTGTTATGCTTCCAGTGTTATGAGTAACAAATAAAGGATAACCGCTGAAAACATTGATTCCAGCATTTTGAGAATAAGTTCCAGTTGTTTTCTTTATAGCTGGCAAAGCTTGAAAAGTAGAACCAGCAAGTTTTTGAAGTCCGCCATTTGGGTTTGTAACATTTTCAAAAACCATGTTATATAATGAATAATTCGTGTTGCCTAAAAAGTTGTTTTGAGTTCTTGCTGAACCTGTATAAAAATATTCTCTTGTCGGAATATTGATTGGCGTTGTATAAGGTGCAACACCCGATTCATCTGTGTTATATTCGTTTATTTGAATGAAATGGAAAGTGTGATTCCAATATATCAAACGCATATTAAAGTTCTTGCAAATCTGTTCTAAAACATCATAACAATTCGGAACTTTCATAAATCCATTTTCATCTCTTTCATAAAAAGGCCTCATTGATATTTTCATATAGACTAAAGGGTCATTTGCAACAGATGGAGAACCATCCATATCTTCATTCCACCAATTGAAAGAGGTTTGTATTGTATAGTTTTCCAAATCGCCGCCAGTATCATCTTGGTCAAGTAACATTCCAACCCTATCAAGCAACATTTTTAACCAAGTTAAACTCCCTCCAATTGGCCTTCTATATCCTCCATTGTCAAAAGTATCAGTTCGAGTGAAAGGATATGTTGGAACTGAGCTATCTTCACTGTTTGTATCTCTAACAAAAGGAATTTCTTTTAGTGTTGAAATACCATCAATGAAAGTTAGAGTTTGAACATAAGGATAAGAAATATCTTCTTTTGTTTCTAAGTCAAAAATCATGTAACCCGCCCAAATCAAAGAACCCGATGCATAAGAAGTTCCTTTGTTTAAAGTTACCCAAAAATCTTTTTCTTGTTTTGATGAACGCAAACCATCTAAAAAGTTTTGTTGCGTTAAACTTTCGACCAATAAAGGAACGCTCATTTGTGAGCAAATTATAGTTGCGTTTTTGTCATCTGAACTTGATGCTTCATAATCAATAACAGCACCCCCGCCAGCTAAAGTCCAAGATTCAGAAGCCCCTGTTCCATTCCACCAAAATGTTAATGTATAAGTTTCTTCAGTCATACTTTTTACAACTGAAGTTGCGTATTTATTTAATCCGTAAGCTGAATGAACCGCCATAATTTTTTTTTATATTGTTCTAAATCTACTTTGTTTTGTTCTTTGATTGGATAAGAATATATCATTTCCTTTAATAACACCCTCAACAACAACCCTATCTCCACCATTCATGAATCCTTTTAATTTGTCAAGTGGTGCAATTACTTCAGGATTTGAAGCATTAGTTCCAATACCCTCACCGATTAACCCAAGCGTCGGCCCTGTAACTAAACCACCCTGTGCAAAGGCTGGAATCAAAGAATTAAAAGCCGTTCTAGCTAAACCCGCAGCAGCTCCAGCAATTACAGGAATTAAAAAAGATGAGCCTGGAAACGCAGCCATGCCTTCCATTGCATTTGAAACCGCAGCAGCAACTCCTTTGGAAATCAATCCTCCAACAATATCTTTCAACATTTTCTTGACATTTTGAGCATACTCTTCAAAACTATCGGCTCCCTGTGCTAATTCATCCTTTAGTCTATCCATAATAGCTTTCATTCCTTGTTCTAATGTTTGAACATCGGTTCCAAAAAAGTCCGCAATCTTATCTCCTAAACTTCCAAGAGCTCCCTCAAATTCGTTAATTGGAGTATTGTCAAAAATATTTTGTTTTGAATCAACAATTTTTTCTTCTAAGTCAAGAATATCTTTTCCATAATGTTCATTAACCATCTTCATTTGCTCAAGATGTGCAAGTTCCTCTTCTCTTATTTTTTGGTTGAATTCTTCTTTTGTTAATTTTCCATTGAGTAGATTTTCTTTTAATGCAATAACTGATTTTTTGTGATTTCTTTTAAGAGCATCAATATCGATTTCAAAAGGAGATTTTGTTGGTTCTGTTGGTGTGGTTGTTGTTGGAGTTGTAACTTCTATATTTTCCAAGTCATCTGTTTTCAAATCAGTTACATTTCCAGTAACATCAACCTCAGGAGCATCTTCTTCAGTCATTCCAAGAATTTCTGAAAAATCTAAAGGTTCAGCTTCAATCCCCTCTTTATATCCAGCTTTAAATTCATCAACAATTCCACTTCCATAATCTTTGAAAGCTTTTCCAGATTTTCTGAACCCCTCTGTAATTTTATCAATGTCTAAAGTAAAGATTCCAACCAATATATCTCCAACGCCTCCAAGTGAATCCATAACCAAATCTTTCAATCCAGTAAATATTTTAACAGCAGCTTTGAAAAGTCCATGTAGAACTCCCCTAACTTCTTCAACATTATTATATAAAATGACTAAGATTGTAATAAAAGCAATAATTGCTAAAACTATAACTCCAACAGGATTCGCAACTAAAACCGCGTTGAATTTTATCATTGCAATTCTTGCTATTCTAATTGCTCTAGTTATAGCTATGAAAGCAGAAACTAATTGAGCCACAATTAAAATAACAGGCCCTATAATAGCTAAAACCAAGCCGAGCGTGACAATTGTATCTTTAGTTCCCTCATCTAATTTATCAAACTTTTCCATTAAGTTCACAAGAAACTCAGCAAAATTTTGAACCACTGGCAACAACCTTGCTCCAATCTGCTCACTCAAATCACTGAAAGTGTTTCCAAGAGCTTGAACTGGCCCCAATCCCGCATTTCTTGCAGCTTCTGCCGAGCCTCCATATTGTTTTTCTAACTCTTCTAAAATTATTGTTTGAGCTTCAGCTAGATTTCCTGTTTCAACCAAAGAATTAATAACTTCCTTTTGGTCAACAGAAAATTGAATCCCAGCTCTGCTTAAGGCGCTTAAATTTGCAACAGGGTCATTAAGAGCTTTCCCAAGCATTATTGAAGAGCTTTTTAAATCTCCATCCAATCTTGTTGCTAAGTCTAAAGCAAGCTCTTGAGTTTTTGCAAATTGTTCTCCAGTTATGTTAGTGAAAGTTAATAATTGAGCTGTTGCGTTTTTCAAAATATCTTCATCTCCAAACAATGAAGTTTTCTGCAAATCAGAAGCCATTTTTTGAAGTTCTTTTGAAGTGAATCCAGCAACATTTGCAGTTGATTTCAAACCAGCTTCAACTTGCGCAATTGCTTTTTGTTGTTCATCAAAAGCCTTTAATCCAGCAGCACCAAAAGCAACCAAAGGAAGAGTCAGATTGGTTGTTAAAGCTCTTCCCGTTTTCTTCATGGATTTGCTCAATCTTGCAGCTCTTCTTTCAATTTTCTTGAGTCCTTTTGAAAAAGCATCAGTGTTAACTCCAACCTTAAAATTTAAAAAACCAACCGAAACTCCCGCCATTATTTTTTGTTTTTATATTCTATTAATTTTTTATGATACTCAGCTTTTGCTTGCAAAATCTCAAAATCTGTTTTTGAATCTTCATTTGTTTTTTTATCCCATTCAAACTTAATCAAATCTTTTGGCTTGTATCTTTTGCCTTTTGATACATGAACATTCAAAAGAATACAGGTGCTCCATCTTGTTCGCTCCCAATCGTTTCTTTGTCTTAGATTTTCCATTTCATAAAAACCCTCTAATTTATTAAAAAAATGTCTTGGCAACATATCATAAAATTCTTCAACACTCATATTCATTCTTCCAAAAGCAATTTTTTCCAATTTCTGCCAAGTTAGCTCTTCTTGCTTTTCTTTTTTGCTATCTTGGCTTTCGACTTTTTTTCTCCACTTGACTCTTCCATCGCTCTTCCAAGAATTTCAAAAGCCTCTTCCATTGCATTCAAATTTCCATCAAATAAATCTGTAACATCAGCAATGGAATATCTAAATTCTTTTTTTGCTTTTCTTGCTCCATCTTTCATTCCGCAATAAATTAATGCAAAAGCGTCATTAAAAGTTGTTTGTCCATTTGCAAGTTTATTTAAATCTTGCATTGTTGAACCTGTAATCTTTGAATATTCTCTTAATGCATTGAATCCAAATCTAATTGGATAATCTCTTCCATCAATTTCTAAAATTTCGTATGTCATTTTTCTAAGTTTTTTTGTCTTTTCTGAATTAAAAAAAACGACGCCACGCACTCAGAAAAGAAAACGCATGACGCCGCTTAAAAAACATATTAACTAATTGTTTGAGTCAATTGTCCAGAGCCTTGAAAAGAAACTGAATAAGTTGCAGTATCTTCCATCGGTGCAGAAATACTTATTGAAGTAACAAAAGCTGTTCCCTCATAATTAATGTCTCCAGATGCAGAAGTTCCACTTCCAAATTTCAAAGTGAAAGATGTTCTGTTATGAATATGATTATACAATTCATCTGCTGTAAATTCAGAAACTGCCGAACCATCTGCATTTGTATATAAATACAAAGCATCAGTTGAAACATCAAAATTTCTTATTCCCTCCATGTTCTCTTCCCATCCACCACTTGCTTTCGAACTAGTCGAACGCAGTGATTGATTTACATTAATTGTTGCGCTTGTTGCGAAACCAATAAGAGTTCCACCAATATAAACGCCAAGATTTGTTCCATTTATAGAACCATTATATGTTGCCATTTTGTTTAATTTTTAATTATTAATATTATTTATCCTTTTTTGTTTTTGCTTTCTTTTCCTTAACTCCATAACCATTTTCTTTGAGCCAGTTATACATTTCAGAATCAACTTTAATAATACTACCAACTTCAAAAGTTTTGTGGCCTCTGGTATATTTTTTTTCTAATTTAAATTCCATTTTCTTTAATTTTCATTATCAATCCAACCATTATCGGGGTTTCCAATAATTTCTGTTATTTCTACTAGATTATATGTCATTTTTCGCGTTTTTAGATCTAAAAATTTTGGAGTTTCCCCTCTAAATTTTAGGATTGTTTTATCTCCATTCAAAGAATATCTTAACGAATCAATAGAATCCTCAATGACCATTTTAAAATCTACTGAATCCAACTCTTCTTTATTTATTATAACATATTTTAATTCCATTTTAAATTCCTTTTGGCACATCTGCAACAAAATCAGCTTGCTCCATATTTACCATTGTTGCGTTATTACTTCCAATTTCATCATTTATTGTTGGAGCTGTTGCAATTGGATTTCCTTGATTATCTCCATCCCCCATTTTATAATGAACTTTTATATTTGATATTCCAGCAACAGCGTCTGGATAACCTCCATTATATAAACTTGTTATTTGTGAAGCACTTAATTCAGTGTTAAAAACTGAAACTTCATCAATATTACCTTTCCAAAAATTACCGCCAGTTAAATTAGTTCCTATTGCACCCGAAGCAATAGTTCCTGTAAAAGTTCCACTTATCGCAGTTGTTTGAACCAAATCTCCATCAAAGTAAATTTTTATATTTCCAGTTGAGTTCCAAGTTGCGGCAACATGATGCCAATTACCATCCCCAGAAATAAAAGTTTTTGCCGCAACATTAGCACTTCCGCCAGCTTTGTAAGTTGCTCTAATTTCAGTTGCACTGTAATTGTAAAAAATTCTAATACTATTATTGTCATCAACTTTGTAAATAATAAATTCTCTTCCACTTGTAACAGCATCCATTTTGAACCAAACAGAATAACTTCCAGATGTTTTAATTGAATCCATTCCAGTAACTGGCAAAGTGATTGATTCATCAACTCCATCAAACTTTGTTGAATATATATTGTTTATTGAATTTGTAACCCTAACATTAAAATCCAAACTCTTTCTAAATATCCCATCTTTGCCGCTCATATCATCAAAAACATCATCAACGCCTTCAAAATCAATTGACTGGATTTCTACTCCATTAAAATTTCCTGAACGCCTATCCAAAGCAGTCCTTATGTAGTTTCCAAGAAAACTGGCTTCAGTATAACTTTGAGAATAAGCTGAAACCATTATTTTGAAAGAATTTAGTTGAGCGGTTGTGCTCTTTTGCGTATCTGGAGAATCATTTACAATGTCATATATTATAAAAGGAAATTGAGAGCTTTGCTCCATAACACTCGGAGCAATTCTAGTTCCAACAAGACCAGCAACAGCCGTATTATCAGACAAAATTTTGTATATTGCTCTTCCAACATTCATCATTTTGCAAACTTTTTAGCCATTCTAAGATACATTTTTTCTGCTTCTGGATATATTGATTTTATAACAGAAGGCCCTTTTGATTTAAAAGCTTTTTCCATAAATGGTTGTGCTTTTTTTGATTTGTGTTTTCCAAAGTGTTCCACTTGGTCACCATACTCAATCCAAGCTCCATAATATCCCCCTTTGTTTTTTC
>VTLG01015972.1_pt1 | contig 12951 bp, 13 predicted proteins | sample 4694571 | NCBI WGS metagenome assembly VTLG01 (sample SAMN12604809, study PRJNA352737) | marine metagenome | biome: ENVO:00000447; feature: ENVO:00000209|ENVO:00000569|ENVO:01000036; material: ENVO:00002151; isolation source: viral sequences binned using virsorter ... | reverse complement strand
AGATAACACCTATGAGTTTAGTTTTAGTTCTGAATATCCTGTAGAAAGATCATTTGGTACTGAAATACTTAGCCATGACGAGGGTTCTATAGATTTTGGCAGGTTAAATGGTGGGGTAGCACCAGTATTATGGAATCACAATATGGATTCTGTTATAGGTATTGTCAGAAATGCGTATTTAGATAAAGACAAGAAAAAAGGCAGGGCAGTTGTTGAATTAAGCAGAAATGCTAAGGCACAGGAAGTGAAAAGAGATATAGATGATGGCATTTTATCGTCAATTAGCGTAGGTTATCGCATTTTAGAAATGGAAGAACGTGAAATAGATGGAAGTAACGCATTTTTAGCTACAAGATGGGAGCCGCATGAAGTAAGTGTTGTTGCATCACCTGCAGCACCAGATGTAGGGATTTCAAGAGGATTAATTGATGACAACACTATGCCTAGTGTAGAAAAACAAGATATAGTAAACAGTAAGCGTGTATACGCAGCGTCAACTGACGCACAACAGCCCAATTCTAAAAAACAACTAACTATGGAAAAAGAGCAACTTGATCTAGAAGTTGTGCGTAGTGAAGCTACTAAAAAAGCAGCATCAGCAGAACGCACAAGAATTAGAGAGATCAACGCAATGTGTTCTAAGCGTGGTTTTGATGACCTAGCAGAACAGTTAATTAACAATGGTTCTTCTGTTGATTCATGCAGAGCAGCTATCTTAGAAAGAATAGATGCAAAACCTGTAGAAACTGCAAAACCTATTGAAGAGCAGTTATCTCCAAAAGAAAAAGAGCAGTATGCAAGAGACTACAAGATTACATCTGGTATTAGAGGTCTTTTAACAGGTGATTGGTCAAATAAAGCATCTGGTTTTGCTAGAGAAATTTCACAACAGATTGCTAAAGATTCTCAAAGATCAAATAACAGCCAATCTTTGTTTATTCCATATAGTGCATTAGCAAAAAGAGCTACATACGTAACATCAGGTGCTACTACTGGTGGAAATATCGTTGCAACAGATTTACTTGCTGATGACTTCATAGAAGCACTTAGAAACAGCACAGTAATGGTTGGTTTAGGTGTACAAACATTATCAGGTCTAGTAGGTGATGTTGCGATACCTAGAAGATCAGGTGTAGCTTCTACTGGCTATCTATCAAGTGAAACTGCTGCACTATCTCAGGCAGAAAGTACATTTGACCAGATTTCAATGACACCTAAAACATTAGGTACACTATCTAAGTTTTCTAGGAATATGCTTATACAAGCAACACCTGGTATTGAAGATTTAGTTAGAACTGACATTTTAGATGGTATTAATGTTGGTATTGATCTAGGAATCTTAAATGGTTCTGGTTCATCAGGTCAGCCTACAGGAATCATGCAAACATCAGGTATTGGTTCTGTTGCTATGGGTACTAATGGTGGTGCTATTACAGTAGATGCCTTAGTAGACCTAGAAACAGCCATGATGGAAGATAATGCTGCTGTCAATGCTGATAGTATTTCTTATGTAACTAACGCTAAGGTATTAGGTGCTATTAAGAAACTAAAAACATCTGGTGGTGAGTACTTAGTAAACAACAACCTACAGGCAATAGGTAGAGGTGGTACACCATTAGTAGTAAATGGTTATCCTTTAGCTATGACAAACCAAGTACCTAGCAACCTTACAAAAGGTTCTACATCTGGTTCATGTTCTGCTGTTGTTATGGGTGACTTTTCACAGGCAATATTAGGATTATTTGGTTCTGGTATTGAAATTACTGCAGGTGAAGATTCAGATGACTTTGCAAAGAACCTTGTATCAATAAAAGGTGTAGTTGCATTTGATGTTGCTGTAAGACACGCACAATCATTTGCAGCCATCTTAGACGTAACCACATAAGTGGTTTAATATAAGGGGTGTAACAACCCCTTTTTTTTTATGAAAATTAAATGTCTAAAAAATGTATGTGCTAGTGGCAACAGCCTAGAAGCAGGTCAAACTTATGATGTGTCAGAATCAGATGCAGAATTACTAATTTCTATGGGTAGGGCAGAAGTATATATCCCAAAACCAAAAGTTAAAAAAACAACTTCTAAAAAATAAATGGCATTTGTAGAGGACAGTACAACACTATCTGCATACCTTAATGATTTTGGTGTTAGTTGTACATCAGGTGGTACTACAGCAAATGGCATATTAGAACAACCAGATTTAGTTTTAGCAGGTAATCAGATTGTCAGTACAGATTATCAGTTAACAGCAAAGACAAGTGATTTTGGTAGTTTAATTGCAGGTGCATCTATAACAGTTGATAGTGTGGCTTATACAGTTAGAGAAGTAAGAAAGTTAGATGATGGTACATTTTGTGAAATAAGTCTACAGAAAACATGACTACAAAACGTGAGCAAATTATGGCAAGGTTACTTACAACACTTGCTAATACAACAGGAGTTAGTACACGTATTTATAGAAGTAGGGTAGTACCATTAACTAGAGGTGAATCACCTGCATTAGTATTAGAACCTGTTAGCGATACTGTTGAACAAAACACATCATTACCTACACTAGATCATTCTTTAACAGTAAGAGTAAGTGTAATAGTTAGAGGTGATGTACCTGATAATGTGGCAGATGCAACTGTAGAAAGTTTGCACAGTAAGATAATGGCAGATTTAACAGTTAACAGCCTTGCGATAGATGTACAACCATCTGATACATCTTTTGAATTATTAGACGCAGATCAGCCAGGTGGAGTTATAGGAGTAGAATATATAGTGCGATATAGAACAGAAATAGACGATTTAACGCAATAGATGGTGTTTATTGCTAAAAACATATATTATATAAACATACTAATTTAATGTAACAATGCCTAAGCTACACAGAAAAAGAAGCATATTAGCTAAAGCAGAATCAAGTTATGGCACAGACCCTAATCCAACAGGTAGTGCTAACTATGTACAGGTAATAGATTTGAATATAGAACCCATTGTTAGTGATGAAGTTAGTAGAGATTTAATACGGCCATATATGGGTAACTATGAAGTAATACCTGCTAATACAAGAGTTAATGTAACTTTTGACGTAGAAATGTCAGGTAGTGGAAGTGCAGGTACAGCACCTAAATATGGTGCAATATTAAAAGCATGTGCATTATCTGAAACAATATCAGGCGGTAACACAGTTACTTATGCACCAGTTACTACCCCTTCAGATAGCGTTACACTATTTGTTAACTATGATGGCGTTAGACATATTGTTAAAGGCTGTAGAGGCACATTTAGTATTAATTGTGAAGTAAATAATATTCCACGTATTTCTTTTTCTTTAACTGGTCTATTTACTGCACCTACTGATGATGCGTTACCTTCTGTAACAGTTAGTAATCAGGCATCACCTTTAATATTTAAAAATGGCAGTACATCAAACTTTGCAATATTTGGTTTTGCAGCAGCGTTACAATCATGGAATTTAGATTTTAATAATGAAGTTATTTATAGAGAATTAGTAGGTGGTACAAAAGAAGTACTTATTACAGACCGCAGACCATCAGGTACAGCAGTTATAGAATCTGTTGCATTATCTAGCCATAACTTTTTTACAGATTATACTGGCACATCAACTGGCACAAACACTTGGTTACATGGAACAACCGCAGGTAATAAAGTTACTGTTTCCTGTCCACAAACTGATTTAGGGCAGCCTACTTATTCAGAATCAGATGGTATAACAATGTTAAATCTACCATTTATGGCAACACCAACAGCATCAGCTAATAATGAATTTAGCTTAGTATATACCTAAAGTTGCGTAGATTATAAAAAGGGTCTACCTTAATAGAAATACTATAAATACAATGGCTTTTGTTTTAGATCAAAGCAATACCTACAAATGCAAAGTAGAAATAGAAGTACCTGTTGGTAAAAAAACAGAAACACAGGACTTTTATGCAGAATTTAAAAACATTTCACAATCAAGGCTACAGGAAATGATGCAACAGGTAGCTAATCAAGAAATGTTAGATGTGGATGTTGCAAAAGAAATATTAATAGGTTGGGAAGGTTTAGAAATGTCAGATGGTACAGAAGTTGAATTTAATCGAAAGAATAGAGATATTTTATTAGATGTAAGAGGTGTTGCAACTGCAATTTCTTATGCGTTTGTAGAATCTTGTAAAAATAAGAACATAAAAAACTTATAGAGGCAGGTGAATATTGGGCTTCTGGTTCAACTGTCATAGATAAAACAGAAGAAGATGATGCAGTATTAGGCGTTACTGTAGAAAAAAAGCAAAAAGTAGACAAAGATTTTTATATTTATCCTGATAATTGGGAAGCTGTAATGATGTTTTTAAAAATACAGACGCAATGGCGTGTAGGTATGGGTGGAATTATTGGTTTAGACTATACATCTGTTATAGAAATGATTAAACTGTATACAGATAAACCTATAGACTTAATGGAAAGCATACAAGTTATAGAAGCATCAATATTAAAGACAATAAGTAAGGAGAATAAATAGGTGGCTGCAAAGTTTGATTTAGTTGTAAAAGCAAAAACTGTAGGTGCAGCATCTATAAAACGTCTTGGCAATTCTATGCAAGGCGTACAGGGTAGGGTTAAAAATCTACGCATGGCAATGTCAGGGCTTAATAAGACATTTGCAACATTAGGATTAATTTTATCTGCTGGTGCTTTTGTACGTATGGTGCAAGGTTCTATAAATGCTGCTGATGCCTTTGGAAAATTAGAAATACAAACAGGTATAGCAGCAAATACATTAATGGCATACGTAAATGCAGGTAAATTAGCTGGTGTAAGTCAGGAATCAATAGAAAAAAGTTTAAGAAGATTATCACAATCTATGAGGGAAGCAGATCAGGGTGTTGCAACTTATAAAGATGCTTTTGATGCGTTAGGTATATCTGTAAGGAATACAGACGGCACATTAAAAACTAATAAACAGGTATTAGGAGAAATATCTGATGCATTTGCACAAATGGAAGATGGCGTAACTAAATCAGCTATTGCAATGGAAATATTCGGTAGGTCAGGTACACAAATGGTAAACCTACTTAATAATGGAAAAGCATCATTAGAAGAGTTTAATTTTGAAGTTTCAGATAATTTTGCACAAAATGCAGAATATTTTAACGATCAAATGACAGGTTTAGGAATTAAACTGCAAGGTTTTGCAATGCAAATGGTAGATCATTTATTGCCAACATTAAATAATCTTGCAGAAATGTTTAGCAATATTACTCAAAATGGTGCAGATTTAGAAATTTTCTTTGAAGGTATAAATGTAATTTTCAAAACAATAGCTAGTACTTTATTTACTGTTGTAGCAGGGTTTAGATTTTTAGGAAGTACTATAGTAGCTGTTTCAAAAGCAGCATATAAGGCTGCTAAATTTGATTTTAAAGGTGCATTTGAAGAATTACAAATAGGTTTAGAGGTTACTAAAGACCAATTTGAAAAAGATATGAAAATATTTAAGAAAATTTGGACAGGTACTTCAGAAGCAGGTGATGAATATGGTAGAAAAACTACAGATATGTTAGAAAAAACTTTTGGTCAATCTATGTTAGCTAAACTTGATGCTTTTAAGAAGAGTATAAAAGGTATTAATGAAGCTATGGCTGATGTTGTTGTTAAGGGAATAAAAGGTATGGAAGATGCTCTAGTAGATTTTGTAATGAAGGGTACTCTAAGTTTTAGAAATTTAGCAAACAGTATTATTTCAGACATGATACGTGTTGCAATACAGCAAACAATAACACTACCATTTACTAACTTTGTTGAGGGTTTATTTAAAAATGCTGATGGTAATGCTTTTATGAATGGAAAGGTACAAAAATATGCATATGGTGGTGTAGTTAACAGACCTACTTTATTTCCTATGGCTAATGGTGGTGTAGGTCTTATGGGTGAGGCAGGTTATCCAGAAGCTATTTTGCCACTAAAAAGAGGTAGTAATGGAAAATTAGGAGTACAGGCAACAGGCGGTGGTGTTAGTAATATTGTTGTTAATGTAGATGCTTCTGGTAGTTCTGTAGAAGGAAGTCAAGAAGGTGGAAGAGCATTAGGAAGAGTTATAGCAGTTGCTATACAATCAGAATTAGTAAAACAAAAAAGACCAGGAGGTTTATTAGCATAATGGCAACATTTCCATCTATAGAACCTAGTTATGGCTTAAGAAAAACATCACAGCCTAAGACACGTATTATACAATTTGCTGATGGATATGAACATAGAATTTTATTTGGACTAGCTGCACATCAAAACCCAGAGGTATATGATCTTGCATTTAACAATATTTCAGAATCAGATTCAGATGTTATAGAAGGATTCCTAAGAAGTAGAGCTAATGATAATGCAAGTTTCACATATAGCCCACCATCAGAAGGTTTTACAAAAACTGGTACTTATTCACAATCAAGCAGTACAACAGTGACAATAACGATTTCAGATCATGGTGTTGCTATAAATGATGTACTTACTATTGATTACACATCTGGTAGTGCTGTAGATGGTTCTTTTGTTGTTGCTTCTGTAACTGATAAAGATGTATTTACTGTAGTTGCTGCTGCTAGTGCTACAAATAGCGGTAATGTGTCAATTACATTAGCAGGTGCAAAAAAGTTTGTTTGTGAAACATGGAATAAAACAATAAATTATGCAAACAGAGCAACAATAACTACAACATTTAGGCAGGTATTTGAACCATGAGTACTACAGCTATTGTTAGTAATTTACAAAATGTAAATCCATCAGCAATTATTGAATTATTTACATTGCAACTAGATAATAGTTTACATGGTGCTACTACTGTATATAGATTTCATGCAGGTACATCTTTAAAAGATAATGGTGAAATAGTTTGGGCTGGTAATACATATACAAAGATGCCAATACAAGCTGAAGGTTTTGCATATCAAAATGGACAACTACCCCGCCCAACCCTTACTGTCAGTAATGCAATAGGAACAATTACTGCAATATTAGCAACTGTTAATGCTACTACTACAGGTAATGATCTTACAGGTGCTACTGTAACAAGGATTAGGACTTTGACAAGATTTTTAGATGCTGCAAATTTCCCTAGTAATGTAAACCCTTATGGTACACCAGACCCTACAGCAGAGTTTCCACAGGAAATTTATAAGATTGATAGAAAGTCAGCGGAAAATAGAGAAATTGTTACTTTTGAATTAGCTGCCGTTTTTGATCTTGCAGGAGTCACAGCACCTAAAAGACAGGCAACTCGTTCCATATTCCCTGCGATTGGCACGTTTAACTGATGGATTGGAAACAAGACGCACTACTACATGCGAAAAACCAAGACCCTAAAGAATCTGTTGGGGTTTTATTAAATATTAAAGGCAAACAACAATATTATCCCTGCGGTAATCTGTCTACTTATAGTCATCAATGTTTTATTCTTGATCCAGAGGATTATGTAAAAGCAGATAACTTAGGTGAAATAACAGCTATTATTCATAGCCACCCTGTAACACCTCCTGAACCTAGTCAGGCAGATCAGATTAGTTGTGAACAAAGTAAACTTCCGTGGCATATTGTTAATCCAAAAACAGAACAATGGGGATATTGTGAACCTTGTGGATATAAACCGCCCTTACTAGGCCGTCCGTGGGTTTGGGGTGTTACTGATTGTTGGTCTCTAGTAAGAGATTGGTATAAAGAAAATTTAGATATAGATTTAAGAGATTGGGAAAGACCTTTAACACCAGAGGAGTTTTTAAAGAATCCTATGTTTGAACAATGTGCATGGAAAACAGGATTTAGAAAATTAAGACCAGAAGAACAATTACAAAAAGGAGATTTATTATTTATGTCAATAATGAGTCCTGGTCTAAATCATGTAGCTTTATTTTTAGGAGATGAAATTTTACATCATTTAGCAGATAGACTCTCTTGTAGAGAGCCATTATCAGAATGGTTGTTAAAATGTATAGGAGGGAGGTATCGTTATGCTTCGTAAATTAAAACTTTATGGAGAGCTAGCAGAATTTATCGGACATAAACAGTTTGAGGTGAAGTTAAATTCAATATCTCAGGCAATAAGTTTTCTTGTATGTAACTATCCAAAATCAGAAGCCTATATAGCAGAAAGATCATATAAAATTTTGGTTGGTGATTATGAGGTAGGAGAAGATGAACTTACACATCCTATAGGGCAATCTGATCTGCATTTTGTTCCTGTTATTACTGGTGCTGGTGGTAATACAGGTAAAATATTGTTAGGTGCTACATTAATTGGCGCTTCTTTTATACCTGGCTTACAAACTGCTTTTATAGGTACTTTTGGACTTACATCACCAATACAATTAAGTACTATTTCTGGAACTGTAGGAGGTTTATTGGCATTGCAGGGCGTTAGCAATATGTTATTTCCTTTACCAGAAATGCCAGATATTTCTAACGAACAAGACCCACGTATATCTTTTAGTTTTTCTGGAATACAAAATACATCAAGAGCAGGTACTCCAGTTCCAGTTGTTTATGGTGAAATTTTTACAGGAAGTGTTGTAATAAGTGCAGGTGTTGATACTGAACAGGTAAGAGCATGACTAAACCTAAAATTATCAGAGGTGCTGGCGCTCCACCCCCTCCTTCTGCTCCACCTCAACCTACAAGAACTCCTGATACTTTACATAGCAAACAATTTGCTACTTTACTTGATCTTATTTCTGAAGGAGAGATAGAAGGTTTTGCAACTGCTTCTAAGGCTGGTTTAACAAAAGGTACAACTGCATATAATAACGCTGCTTTAAAAGATGTATTTTTAAATGATACTGCTATTTTGCAAGCTAATGCTGACAATTCAAGTCCAGCTACAACTGATTTTAACTTTCAAAATGTAACTTTTAATCCTAGATTTGGGACTTCAGATCAAACTCATATAAATGGAATTGAAAGTAGCGAATCATTGCAAACTGTTGGCGTTAATGTAACCAAGGCTTCTCCTGTTACAAGGTCAATAACAAATACAAATATTGATGCTGTAAAGGTAACAATAACTTTTCCTCAAATTCAAGTTGCAACAAGTTCTGGTGACTTATTAGGAAGTTCAGTAAATTTACAGATACAAGTGCAATACAATAGCGGTGGTTTTACTACTTTAATTGATGATACTGTTACAGGAAGAACTGCTGATGCATACCAAAAAGAATACAGAGTAACTTTAACAGGTGCTTTTCCTGTTGATATAAAAGTTGTAAGAGTAACTGATGATCCGACAGATGCAAGTACAGTAAACACTTTTCAATTTACAAGTTTTTCAGAAATTGTTGATGATAAACAAACTTATTTAAATAGTGCCTATGCTTCTTTACGCATAGATTCACAACAGTTCAGTTCTATACCAAAACGTAAATATCGAATAAGAGGAATAAAAGTAAGAATACCAGGTGCAGGTGCTAATGGGTCAGGTACACCAACTATTGATTCTGCTACTGGTCGCATAGTGTACCCTGATGGATATATTTTCAATGGTGTTATGGGTGCTGCTCAATGGTGTTCATGCCCTTCGATGGTGCTGCTTGATCTTTTGACAGATACTCGCTATGGATTTGGAGATCATATAACAGATAGTTCTCTTGATCTTTTTTCTTTTGTTACTGCAAGTAAATTTGCCAATACTTTAGTTGATGATGGATTTGGCGGACAGGAAGCCAGATTTAGTTGTAATGTAAATATTCAGAACAGTAATGAAGCATATGGCTTGATAAACGAACTGGCAGGAGTTATGCGTTGTGTTCCTATATGGTCTGCTGGATCAATAGAACTTGCACAGGACAGTGCAAAGGACAGTTCATATCTATTCAGTCTTGCCAATGTTACTGAGGCTGGTTTTAATTATTCTGGCAGTAGTCTTAAAGCGAGACATAGTGTTGTTTCTGTGTCTTACTTCAACATGGATTCACAGGAAGTGGATTTTGAAGTTGTAGAAGATAGCTCCTTGATAACAAAGATAGGTACAGTTGTTAAACAGGTAAAAGCATTTGCGTGTACTTCAAGAGGACAGGCCGCAAGATTAGGTCGTGCAATACTTTTCAGTGAGAATAATGAATCTGAAGTAGTTACTTTTACAACTTCCATTGACAGTGGTGCGATATGTAGACCAGGAAGTGTCATTGAAATAAACGATCCAGTAAGAGCAGGGGTAAGAAGATCAGGAAGATTAAAAGCCGTTGCATCTACAACTGTTATGACAGTTGACGATACAGATGCCACTGACTTACCAACAACAAACAGCCCGAAACTTTCTGTAATCCTTCCCAATGGAACGATTGAAACTAAAGATATAAGCAGTATATCTAGTGGTGTTGTAACTGTATCAAGTGCTTTTTCTCAGACACCAAATGTAAACACTGTTTGGATGATCTCTAATACAACTATATCTTCGCAGTTGTTTAGAGTGATAAATGTAGAAGAACAGGATGGTATTAATTATGTAATTACTGCTTTATCCTATAAAAGTGGTAAGTATAGTTTTATTGAAGATGGCTCTTCTCTTGCCACTAGAACTGTAAGCCTTTTAAATGAATTAAAAAGCCCTCCTGTTGGTTTACAGTCAGAAGAAAAAATTGTTGTTATTAATAATAATGCTGTATCAAAATTAATTATCAGTTGGCAACCAGTTACAGGTGTCACTCAATACCAGGTTAACTACAGATTTAACAATGGTAATTATGTTTCAACAACTGTTTCCAGTCCAGATTTTGAAATTTTAAATACTGATATTGGAACATACGAAATACAGGTATTTAGTTTTAATGCTGCATTACAGTTAAGTGCAACTTCTACTAATCTGACCTTTAATGCTGTTGGTAAGACAGCACCGCCATCTGATATTACAAATTTAACTTATGAACCGATTTCAGATAAGGAAATAAGACTTAGATGGGATGCTGTGTCAGATGTAGATGTAAGAGCAGGTGGTCGTATTCATGTCAGGCACTCTCCCAAGACCGATGGAAGCGGTACATTTTCAGATGCAACTGATCTTGTTTTTGCATTGAGTGGAGCATCAACAGAAAAAGTTGTTCCGTTACTTGAAGGGGAGTACATTCTTAAGACACAAGATGATGGAGATAGATTCAGTACTGGTGAAACAAGTATTGTTATAGATTTACCAGAAGCACAACCAAAACTTTTAGTGCAGACAAGAAGGGAAGATTTAGACAGTCCTAAGTTTCAAGGTTCTAAAACTAATGTTGGATTTGATTCTGGTACAAATTCAATTAGTTTGGCTGGTACTGGTAATTTTGATGACAGTACAGACATAGATTCTGAAACTTCTATTGATGATATTGGAGGGGTATCAACAACTGGTACATATTTATTTAATGAAACTTTAGATTTAGGTGCTGTATTTAGCCTTGATTTAAGAAAACTTATACAAACTGATTCTGTATATTCTTCAGATTTGATAGATTCAGTTACAGATATTGATGCAAGACAGGATTTTGATGGAGTTTCAAGTGTTGATACAAATGCTGAAGTTTTTGTTCAAACTTCACAGGATGCAAGCAGTTACTCTGGTTTTCAGAAATTTGCAAATGGAACTTTTAAAGGTAGAGCATTTAAATTTAAATGTGTGTTATCAACACAAGATACAAACCAGGATATAAGAGTTAGTCAGCTTGGATATTTTGCAGAATTTCAAAGAAGAACAGAACAAAGTACAACAACTATTGCATCTGGTGCAGGGGCAAAATCTATAACCTTTGACCACCAATTTTTTACAGGCACAAGTGCTTTATTAGGAGCAAACTCTAACCCACCAGCAATTTCAATTACAGCATTTAATATGGCATCTGGTGATTTTTTCGAGCTTTCCAGTATCACTGGTAGCGGATTCACAGTACACTTCAAAGACAGTTCTGGAAGTTCTGTAGATAGAAACTTTAACTTTACTGCTATTGGTTTTGGTAAAGGTTAATATTTAGGATATACTTAGAAAAAAAGTTGGTTTGCTATGTCAAGAGTTGATAATACTGGTGGGTCAGGTTTTACAACTGACAACGGAACTGGTCTTGTTGTAAGAACAAAGCTAAATCAAATAGTTGCTGCATTGAGTACTCTAAACCAAGGTTCTGGTGACCCTACAATCGGTGTTGCAGCTTATGTGCCACACATTGATGGTAATACCTTAAAAATAAGAAATGCAGCTAATGATGCCTTTGTAAGTCTGGGTGATGTATCGGCAACAAACTTTGGTCATGCGGGATTGTCGGCAGCTAATACTTTCACTTCAACAAATATATTTCAAGAAGATGTAACTTTTGATGGAGCTACTGCTGGAAGGGACATTGTTTTTGACAGGTCAGATAATGCTCTTGAGTTTGCTGATAACGCAAAAGCTGTATTTGGTACAGGCGGAGATTTAGAAATATTCCATGACGGAAGTACATCAAGAATAAAAGATGTAGGTACAGGCGATATGACTTTTCAAGCTAGTCATTTTGATTTTCTAAATGCAGCGGGTGATGAATATGCTCTTCGTCTTTTTAATGATGGCGGAGTGGATTTATATTTTAATAATGTTAAAAAATTTGAAACAGAATCAGGTGGCGTGAGTCTTACAGGTGGAGCAGCGGCTAACGTCACTGCCCTTTCTGATGGAGCAACAATAACAATAGATATGGCTACAGCCTGTCATCATTCAGTAACGCTTGGAGGTAACAGAACCTTTGCTGCACCAAGCAATCAAGTTGTAGGGCAATCTGGTTCAATATTTATTACACAGGATGGAACAGGTTCCAGGACAGCTTCATTTAACTCAGCATTTAAATTTGTAGGTGGTACAGCACCCACCCTTACCACAGGAGCAGGGTTGACAGATAGGATCGATTACATCATATTTTCCAGTAACGTGATCCATTGTGCAGTTTCATTAGACGTTAAGTAATGCCATTTTTTGATCCAATAAGAATA
>VTLG01004848.1_pt1 | contig 12954 bp, 10 predicted proteins | sample 4694571 | NCBI WGS metagenome assembly VTLG01 (sample SAMN12604809, study PRJNA352737) | marine metagenome | biome: ENVO:00000447; feature: ENVO:00000209|ENVO:00000569|ENVO:01000036; material: ENVO:00002151; isolation source: viral sequences binned using virsorter ... | reverse complement strand
CTCGTTGTTTTATTGACAAATCAAAACCAAGATTGATTGTAATATCTATGGTATCACCATCTATTACACGATCCACACAAGCTATTTTGTAATTCCAGCAGGAAAGTCTGCTAGGTGGTGTTAAAGATCCCATTATATTCCTAGTCCTTTTGGTGCTATTGGTAAAGATGGACCAGTAAGGTCAGGCAATCCCTTTTCTAATACTTTAGGCATCATTCCTTGAACATTTGCAAGAATTTCATTCATAACTTTTGATTTAAATTGTTCTGAAGTTACATACTTGTAACCTATATATCCTGTAGCAGTCATAGAAGCTACCATAAGAAAAGAAATGATACTCAAAGCATTTGCTATTTTTTGAAACATGATAAAATTTGCAGTTATCAAAGCTATGTCTGTGATGAGCATAGCAGTATTACTATTAATTATAGGTCTATCTCCTCTCTACGTCACGATGGGCTTTATGACAAAGCAGATGCAAGAATCTAAACGTTAGGATCTACTGGATATTGAGTCATATTGAACTTTACAAATTTACCCTCTGAATCTGTTGTGACACCATAAAGAGTGACTAAAGCTGCTGTATCTGAACAGGCATCAATTTCTTTTTCTCTTGTATCACAAGCAGTTCTTATACCATCACGATAAGTAGTAATAGCTGTTGGTATTGCAGTAGATTTTTCAGCTTTTCTTACAACGTACCAATCATATCTTGCTAATAAAGAACCAGCAGTAGCCTTTTCTCGTGCTTTTAAAACTGATTTAACACCTAACGTAACAACCTGATCTCCGTTTACATCTAATATTGGATCACCATTCTCGTCAACTTCATTTGTATCTGTAAGAGTTTTTGCAGTTCCATCACTCCAATAAAAACGTGAGTCATACGTTGGAGCGTCAGCAACCTCAGTAATACCAAGGTCTTTCTTTTCTTGTGCTGTTGATAGTCTTAACCAGTTTGCAGGGTAGTTTATATCGTTGTGACTAAATGCCACATCAACTGCTAAAGGTTTTCCGTCTAATAAAAAAGCCATATCTATATACTACCTTGCCCTTGCATTTTTGAAAGGAGATTCTGCAAATGCTAAATAAATGTAAGTTTCCCCATTTGAATTAGTACCTACATCTGCATTTGTTCCTCTTAATTTAAAACCATTTGACAAGAAATCAACAGCATTATACGCACTACTTTCAAATTCAGCAGCACTAGAATTAGGCATAATATTCAAATCGACATCATTAAATGTATTTCTTTTATTATCAAATAATCGCCAATTTTCTACACCACCTATTCTTCGTATTAGTAACCATGCAACACGAAAACCTGTAAAGACAAACGTACCATCACTTGATCCGTTGCCTACATATTTTCCAAACTTGCTATACCCTGCTACTTCGCCAAAACAATACATTACATAGGTACGACTACTAAGATTATTTGTACTATCATTTTGAAAAGTAATTACCGAAGATGTTGGTGCGGTGTCATTTAACATAATAGGACTATCAGCTTGAGCATTTGTACTATTTAAGAATATATAGTAATCTTCTGGATCTACTCCAGAATTTAATCCCTGATGGTAAACAATCCAATTATCGGCTACACTTCTGCATTTTATTATTATTGCATCAGGTTTCACGCCTAAAGCATGACCTATAGTTGCTCCACTTGTACCATTTCCTGAATAAATACTGATAGAAAACCCTGCTGTGGCATTTGCTTTGACTACAGATTGAATTGTTCCATCAAAATTACTAGACCCAAGAGTTGAATTTGTATTGACCTGTCCTCCCATTCCACTATGTATTGAACAATAATAGTAGAGAGTAGGTGCAGAAGCTGGAACAACTATCGTAACCTGTGTTGAGCTATTGTGCGTGACTCCTGTTGTATATTCAGATCCACCACCATGCGTACCATCTGATGTTGTAGAAAATTTTAATGGGTGTGCTGATGGATAATTAAATATATAAGTGCCACCTTCTGCAAGATCAAGAGTTACAGCAGATGTTCCATAACCATCAAATCTATATTTATTACCAGAATCATCAACAACTGTTACTGTATAAGTTTTGCCATCTGTTTCTCCAGCGTTCCAGTTCCATGCAACAAAAGGTCTGCTAGGCCAATTTGTATCTCCATCGGTTCCTGATTCAAAACCATTTTGTATAAAAGCTCTTATTTTATCAGTATCAGTTTGTTCAGCATAATTTTCACTGCTTACCAAATATTTGGTTCCACCTCTTACTGAATCAGATAAAATATGATCGTTTGTTACGCTTCTAGTCTTTACCCAAACCCAGTCAGGAGTAAAATCTACATCTGAATTTGTAATATTAACAACGTCACCACTAGATCCTGTACCTGTATAAGTAAAAGTTGCAAAATGTTTATTAGGTAGCAATATTGTTGGGTCGGGTAAGTTTGCTGAACTAAGCTCTACAAAACCTGAAGGAGGTGTATAAGCAAAGCCCTGCTGGCCAAAATTATATGATTGATTACAACTACTAGAATCTCCTTCTTGGCTATAAGGAAACCATTGATTACCTACTGTGAAAGTATGTCTAGGATCTGTACCAGTCGAAGGATTTGCTGTGCCAGAATTATTAAACCAAGAACCATTTTTACCCCACCATATTTTGCCAGCATCAAAATCTACAGCAATCATATATATATCATTAGCTGAATAATTTGAAGCACCTGACCAATTACCATAGTCAGAAGTGGGATTTGCATTTACATAGGAATTTACATTATCACTGTTATAAGAAGCAAACCAGCTACCCAAACCTAATACAATTCTATAAATAGGTTGATTTCCATTATCTATTTGACCATCTGCCCTTGCTATACCTATTCCAGTTATATATCCAGTATTAGGAAATTTTATCTCCCAATAATATTTTCCAGTCTTAGAACCAAAACTAGCTCGTATTCCATTGTAATTACCAGTAGATGCATTTGCTATTTGTAAATTGCCATTCTGTGTAGTGATAGCTGCTGCTCTATCTAAAGGATTTAAAGTACAAAAATTATTTGTGGGTGTATCAGTTACAGAATCATTACCCTCGCCAGCAGCTACAGAAAAATTATTTGGTGTGAAGTTGTTACCGTTACCACTTGAATCTTTGCCAAGTGTTGTTGCAGTCGTTCCAGAATTATCTGCAAATTTTAAGTAAAATCCATTCGTACCAAAAGTTAATCCTGATGTATCAATAGGAACCCATTGTCCTGTATCTGAATTTGTTTCTCCAAAAGATGATGGTGTTAGTTGTTGCCCATCAATAAAATTAATCTCTGCCAAATATCCATCATTGATATTACTTGAAGATAGTGAACCTTGAGCAGTATAACCGTATGCTCCTACTCTGTGAATATGATTATTATTCCACCCTAACTGTTGATTTTGGTTGCCATAAGTTGTATCATCTAATTCTTGTAAAACACCATTTGCATACATTTTTACACGATTACTTGCTGTGCTTTGTGTTGTATCTACAGCAACAACAAAGTGATACCAAGCATTAGTATCACGAAATACAGCAGCAGTACTAACTATTGGATAACCCGACAAACCACCAGAGTCATAAATTCTTAATTTATCAGTATCTTGAAAATATAAACGAGATTCTTGTGTCCCTTCTCCACCTCTGTACGGAGAAAAAATATCAGTAGTTCTTCCTAACCCACATCTTTTCGTCCAAAAGCTAAAAGTCCATGTTCTTCTATTACTAGCAGAACCAAAAGTTCTTTCTAAATTTGTAATATCTGCTGGATTAAACCTTAAACTACGATCTACAGTAAAAGCAGTATCAGCAGCCCCAGAAGCTCCGATTCTTATTGGATCAAAAAATGGCATTACTTAACGTCTAAAGTAACAACACAATGAATATCATTAAAAGCTCGCACAATATAATCAAGCCTATCAACGGCATTAGCTGCTGTTGACAATGTGGGTGCTGTACCACCAGCAAATTTATAACTTGATTGAAATGAAGCAGTGCGTGAACCAGTTCCGTCTTGAATTATAAATATGCTTCCACTGCTTCCAATAGAATCAGCAGTGTTGTTTCTATCAAAAGTTCTATTACCTCCAAGTGTTACAGAAAAATGTGTGCCAGTTTTAAAGTCAACGGTTATTGTACTGGCATCTGAAAGTGCTGTTACATCTGCACCAGCATGACCTATCACTCTAACTCCACTATCTTCAGTCTCAAAAGTTTTAGTATTATTTTCAAAGAGTTCAACGGAGCCATTTGCAGTTAATTTAAGCATATTTTCACTATTAGCTGCATTATTTATAAATAGAAGATCAGAAAGTATAAGAGAATTACTACCGTCACTTTGAATTGTTAGATCACTTCCAGCACCAAATACAGCTTTAGCATCATCAGCAAACTCTAGTGCATTATCTGATCTATCGAAAACAACATCACGACCAGCAGTAGCTCCATCAAAAGTTACATCTTCGGTAAAAGTAGTTGCTCCTGAGATAGTGTTTGTTCCAGCTAATGTTGTTGTGCCATTAAGTGTTGCGGTTGATGAAAAAGTACAACCACCAGCAAAAGTATTACTTGCAGATAGTGAAGCATGACCGAAGTTTGTTGCAGATACATCACCCAAACTTATAAAAGCATCATTAGCTGCGTTTCTAATTTTTAAAGTATTACCATCAATATGTGGTACGTAAGCTGCAACACCAATCGAAGGATCGCCAGAGCCTTGATTCAAAGTGCTTAATGCAGCTATTATCTGATTTAATTTTGTTCTTACAACAAGACCAGTACCATTATCAACGGTAAAGCCAGATCCACCAGTATTATCGACTCTTGACATGATAATTCAGTATTTTTTTTAGTATATCCTAAATATTAGCCTTTACCAAAACCTATAGCAGTAAAGTTAAAATTTCGATCCACAGAACTACCAGAACTATTTTTAAAATGCACAGTAAATCCTGTTCCTGTAATACTAGAAAGTTCAAAAAAGTCACCAGTTGCCATATTAAAAGCAGTAATTCCGATAGCTGGTGGGTTAGAGTTTGCACCTAATAATGCACTTGTGCCTGTAAAAAATGGATGGTCAAATGTTATAGATTTTGCCCCAGCCCCTGAAGCAATAGTTGTTGTGCTTTGTTCTGTTCTTCTTTGAAATTCTGCAAAATATCCAAGTTGACTGACTCTTATATCCTGGTTTGTATCTTGTGTTGATAACACACATTTAAATTTAAATGTCCTACCTTTAAATGTTCCATTTGCAAACTTCTGAAAATCTGAATAGCTACTGCCATCTTGTGAGGTTTGTACAAAAACTTCAGCGTTTGTATCAACACTTGAAACTCCATCAAAATCCTGTCTTGCGTCAATATCTGTAACTGAATCTATCAAGTCTGAAGAATATACAGAATCAGTCTGTATAAGTTTTCTTAGATCAAGGCTAAAAACAGCACCTAAATCCAAAGTTTCATTAAATAAATATGTACCAGTTGTCGAGACACCACCAATATCATCAATAGAGGTTTCAGAATCTATATCTGTACTGTCATCAAAATTACCTGTACCAGCTAAACTTATTGAATTTGTACCAGAATCAAATCCAACATTAGTTTTTGAACCTTGAAACTTAGGATCATCCAGATCTTCTCTTCTTGTTTGTACTAAAAGTTTTGGCTGTGCTTCAGGTAGATCTATAACGATACTTGTTTCACCTGTACTGAATCTATCTCCATCATCTTGTGTCTTGAGAATATACTCACCTTCCAAAAGTGGAACCATTTTTTCTGTTGATGCCCCACTCAAAGCGAACACTAAATCTGTTGCATCTTGAAAAGTACCGCTTCCATCGGTCTTAGGAGAGTGCCTAACATGAATACGACCACCTGCTCTTACATCTACATCTGGTACAGCATCCCACCTAAGTCTTATCTCCTTATCAGAAATAGGTTCATACGTTAAATTTGTAATATCAGATGGCGGTGCTGTCTTACCAACAGCATTAAAAGTCAAATTAGTAGAAGTTGCACTTAACTGTAATGCAGCATTAAAACTAAATACCTGTATTTCGTATGTTCCAATATCAGTATTTAAAATTTCAAAATCTGGACTAGAAACAGTTGTTGAAACATAATTACCATTGTTAAATCTATAGTTCACCTGGTATTGAGTAACACCTGTAACTGGTTGCCAACTAATAATTAATTTTGATACAGCATTATTATTGATAACAACAATTTTTTCTTCTGCCTGTAAACCAACAGGAGGACTTTTTAATTCATTTAAAAGGCTTACAGTTCTAGTAGCAAGAGAAGATCCATCTTCAATAAAACTATACTTACCATCTTTATAAGATAAGGCAGTAACTACATAGTTAATACCATCCTGTTCTTCTACATTTATCACTCTGAATAACTGTGATGAAATAGTAGTATTAGAAATCATCCAAACAGTATTTACATTTGGTGTCTGAGAAAAAGCACTTGATACTGTTACAACACCACTAGATATACTGCTTATATCTTTTGTTTCAATCGTTCCATTCGGGAGGATTACAGAAAGTTTTGGACTGTTTGTTGTTGGTAAATCAGTGGCATCTGTATCGTCAACTGTCATAACAGTTGTAGACGCAACAGCTTTTAATCTTCCTGATCTTCTTACTCCTGCTCTTACTGGATCGTTTATTTCAATAACACTTCCTGGTCTGCATACTGCACCACTATCAATGGAAGTTGTAAATGTAACTACTTCAGATTCATTATTTTCACTGAAAAGTATCGCACGACCTAATCTTGCAGCTTGTCCTCTTGAAGTACAAGCAAATGCTTTTACCTGCTTAACAACTGTACCTATCTTTGTTATCAAAGAGCTATCTTCTACAACTTCAAAATCTACCTCCTGTGAATCCATATTGAAGTAGGACACAGAAACAACACTATGTCTAGCTTTGAGACTACTGCCAGAATAATTAAATCCAGCTTCAGTAACATTGGCAAGACTAAATAGATATGAACTGTCCTTTGGACTATCTTGTGCAAGTTCTATTGATCCAGCAGACCATATCGGAACACAACGCATGACTCCTGCCAGTTCATTTATTAGATCAAATGCTTCATTACTATTCTGAATATTTACATTACAACTGAATCTGGCTTCCTGTCCTCCAAACCCATCATCAACCAAAGTATTAGCAAATTTACTTGCAGTAACAAAAGAAAATAGATCAAGAGAACTATCTGTTATATGATCTCCAAATCCATAACGAGTATCTGTCAGAAGATCAAGAAGTATCATCGCAGGGCATGAACACCATGTAGCAGCACCCATCACTCCATTAAAAATATAGCCATCAGGATAAACAATACGACCAGTTGTACTATCTACTGTTGGAGTACCCGAACTACTAGCACCTGCTCCTGGAATCCTTACTTTTATTCCTCTTATACGATATTTTCTTGATGGAATAGAACTAAACTGTTGAGAATCAAGCCTTAATGATGCATATGCACTGTTCAAATAGGTTTGTTTATCATCAATAATTTCAGTAAAACTTGTAAATTGAAAAGCATTTACTGTACTGGCAGAGGAAGCATCAGCAGTAACTCTTACAACTTTTACATCAACAGGAAAAGAACCAGTAAGATTTACACGATATTCTTTTTGGTAAGCATCAGCAGTACGACCAGTAATAGTATCATCTATTAAAGTTGTAAATCCACCACCATTGTATTGAATTTGAATTTGAAGATTAACAGAACTACCAAGTAAATCTCCAGAATCAGTGGCAACCTGTATTTGTGGGAAAGTTACTGTTACCTTTACAGCATCAATATCAGAGTTAGATATTGTTCTGGTTACAGGAGTAGAGTTTGTAACTGTTACACCCACAGCATTTATTGACTCACTACTTTCTATACCACTGATATGTTCTTGATTTGATGTTCCAAATCTTGGTGTAAAAGTTACATCTTGAAAATTAAAATCTGTACTAGCAGGACTTGTATTGCTGGCACTGGATTGCAAAATAGCTGTATCATTTAAAAATATATCTTTTAAAGCAGCGTTGTTATATGCAGTTGTACCTTTTGTTAATCCAGCTTTAGAAGCAGTAGCAAAACCTTCGATTTCTCCTTCTGATATTAAGTCAAGTAAAGTGGCAAATTGACGGCTATGTAAAGTATCAGGAGTTCTAGTTGGTTGTGGTGGAGCAGATGGTGGGGGAGAACCACCAGCACCTCTGATAATTTTAGGATTGTTTGTCATGCTCTTACCTGTTCAGTATCAACACCTGCACTTATTACAACACTACCTGTAAATATTTCACCATAAACTATTGGAACGGGAGTACCTGCTCTTGATGTATTTTGTAAACCACTGAATTTAAATGATAATCTGGGATCTTGCTCGGAAGAAAAATCAGGTGTTTTTGGCACTGGAGTTAATAAATCAGCCACTCCTGACAAAGCTAAACTAGCGCCAACATAAACTGCTGATTTTGCTACAACTGTACCTGTTGTTACTGCAATACCACCAGTGCTTCCTGCCGTCATAAAACCAGCAGGGCCTAACACAAAAGCACCTCCAATTAAGGCAGCACCTGCTAATATCTTTCCTGTGTTGCCACCTGCACCAGCTATTATAGGAACAAAATGTAGATCAGATTGTCCTATAGGGTGAGCTAATTCATCTTCACCTATTTCATAATCGCCAACTAAAACTTTATATGATCTTTCTGCTATATAGGCTTCTGATTTTGGAAAGTTACAAATAAGAAAACTTATTGCCTGAGATATTGAATTTACCTTCACCTCAAATTCTTTATGTCCAATAAATTGTGCTAACTCTCCATAAAGTTTTAATTTACGAAGCATAACGATACCTCCCTCCAGTGCATTTTAATAACCATTGAGAATAAGGCTCTCTACAAGATAGTCTATCTGTTAAATGATGTAAAATATCATCTCCTAAAAATAAAGCCACATGATTTAAACCATCTGCCATGATTGACATAAATAATAAATCTCCTTTCTCTAATTTTTCTTCCTGTCTTAACTGTCTAAAACCAGTTCTCCATGCACATCTTTCAAACATAGGATCTTTTAAAAATTCTTCAGGTGTAGTTGGTCTATTCCAATCTTTAAGTTCAATACCTTTTTCTTGTTTATACCAATCTCTTACTAAAGACCAGCAATCAGTTACACCCCACACCCATGGTCTGCCAATTAAAGGTGGTTTATATCCACAGGGTTCACAATAACCCCATTTCTCTGTTTTTGGATTAACAATGTGCCATGGAAGATTACTTTGTTCACAACTAATCTGATCTGCTTGACTAGGTGTAGGTGGTGTAACAGGATGACTATGAACAACAGCAGTTATTTCTCCCGTATTATCTGCTTTTACATAATCTTCTGGATCAATAATAAAACATTGATGATCTGTCATTGAAAGATTACGGCAAGGAAAATATCTTTCTTTCCCTCGAATGTTTAATAACAGCCCACAAGATTCTTTAGGATCTTGGTCTTTCGCATGAGCTAGAGCATTATCTTTCCAATTCATGCGTTAAATGTACCAATAGAAGGAAATATAGAGCGAGTTGCTTGCCTTTTAGGTGCTCTGACTCCTGCAAGATCAAAAACAGCAGCTAATTCAAAAGTAACAATTTCTCTATTTTCTGCTGATTTTCTATCTATCTTGTAAATTTCCTGTGGAAACTCTGCTGTAGGATCTGGTGTTCCTAATGGGTTACTACCTCCAGAAAAGTTGGCAGCATCAAGGTAACGTGCCAAAGTTCTAATTCTTGTAACTGTAGCACCTGTAAGGTCATTACCTGTAGTAGTAGCATTAACAGTTACTAATATTGCAGAAATTGTCCCTATTGCATTACTAACAGTAAGGGTTGGTCTAGGTAGTTGTCCATTTTGATATGCAAAACCTTCAGCCTGTATTGGCATTTTTGTATATGTATTACCAGCCCAGATTATATCTGCGTTTGAATTAAGATTTGTACCAGCATGAAATCTATAGGTTGTATTAGATCCATGTAATGCTGTTGTAGTAACAAGTGTAAACAATTCAATGATTGCTGATGGATTGATCTTTTGTAGATCAGTAATAATCGGAGCAGTACTCATGGTTCAAATACTTCTCTAAATGTTGCTTGTATTGTAGCTCTATTGTTATATGGTATAGATTTATTCCAAGTTTCACAAACAAATTTTTGTGCAGCAGATTCTCCAGGAGCAGTAAAATCAAAGCTATCACTATCATTTGCACGAGCATCAAGGAAAGTTTCTATAGTATCTGCGTCTGTTTCAGAAACTTCAAAAGTAAAATTATACACTTTTGGATTTTGATGTTGTGCTAATCCAAACAATATTCTATGTTCAAAACCATCAGCAAAACGTACTGTTCTAGTATTTGGTGCGGATCTTTTTTGTTGTCCGTATGTAGGTTTTATTGAAGGAAACGTAGCCATTATGCAAGCAAACCTCCAGGTCTTTTTTGCTGTACTAATTCTGATTGTATAGCAACTGATATAAGACGACCAAGTTCTCTTCCCTGTGCTTCATCTCCTTCAACAGAAGAACCAGAAGCATCTACGTTTACAACTATATTTGTTGAACCACCAAGAGCATGATTCGGTGTAATCATTCCTGATACACCTGGGCTGAATAACTCAGGCCCACGTTCTCCAACAAGATAACTACTTCCTCCTTTTACTGGCCCACCAGTTGCCCTTGAGGATTCTGCTAAAGCAAAACGATTTTGTATTTGTTCAGAAGTTAAGGTTGGAGTTGGGTTAGGACTAGTAAAAGTATTACTAGTATTACTAAACATACCACTAAACAAACCCATAATTCCTGATCTTATTTGTGCTGCTAATATCTGTGCTGCCATATCCAAGAAATGATCTGCTGTACGTTGAAATAGGTTTCTTAAGGCATCTTGAGCAGACATAGAACCTCTTACAATACCTCTAAATGATTCTGCAAAACTCGCACCAACACTTCTACTTAAAGCATCAACCTGTCTTAATGGATCTAATAATTTTTTTAATTCATCTTTCGGAGCTTGGATTATTGCTTGCCTTTCTAATTCTTCAGTAATTTGTCTTTGAAGATCTAAAAGATCCCTAGTTTGTTGTTTATTAAGTTCATTTTCATCTATAAGAGCCTTAACTCTTTCATCTCTAAAAAATTCTGCCTTAAACATTTGTGTATATCTTTTTTGTTCTTCTTCTGTCATTTTTTCTAATATTCCCAAAGATCGCACGATGCCATCTTGATCTTGATAGAAAAACTGTTTAAAGATAGCGTCTGCTTTTTGCCTATCTTCAAGTGTTACTTTGTTTATCTGTTGTATTTTTAAATCAAGTTCTTTTTGTTCTTTTAAATTTTCTAAATAAACTTTTGCTTCATCAAGTCCTCCTTGATTTAATATTTTTAAAGTATTTTGTGCTTGTGTAATACTTATCTCATTAGCATCAATTAAAGGTTGGATAGCTGATATTAAAGAATTAGCATCCTTAGATATAGAAGCATATAGTTTAAAAGTTGAAGGATCTCCAAATACTTGTGTCAAGATAGTTCTTTGTGCTGCATCAAAACCTCCAAAAGCATTAACAGCACTTAATACTTCATCCTTTGTCATTTTTAATTGTTTTGCCAAATTATTAATTTGACTTGCTGTAAATGTAGAAGTTCCACCTGTTTCCTTTATTGCAGTATTTATCTTGTCAATTTCTTTTCTAAAATCAATAGCTTGTTGGATTTGTTGAGCTATTACAGTACCAACGATGGACAAAGAGAAGCCAAACTGACCACCTATTGCTCCACCGAGAGCACCACCAACTCCACCTCCGAGTGCTCCTAAACCACCTTGACCAAATAATAGAGGAAAGCCACCACCAATCGCTGCACTACCAATAGCACCTCTAGCTCCACCCCTAAAGAAACCAGGTCCACCCTGACCAGACTTAGCAGAACCAGCAGTAGTCTTAGCTAATTTTTGTGTTTCTAATACACCTTGTCTTAATGCTCTATTTTGTGACCTCTGCAATCTTAACTGTGCAGCTTTCATATCTCTTATTTCTTTATTAGCTTTCTTTTCTTTTAATAAGTCTTTAAATTGCTTTTCTTTATTACGTCTAATAGATTTAGCAATAGGATCGCCAGCAGAACCGAATCCAAAATTACTTGATTCTCTTCCTGTTCTACTCATGTTTATATTCGACATTAAATTATTTCTAAAAGTTCCACCTGCAAATAAACTTTGTGCTTGACCAGGAAATATAGGTTCTGAATATCCTGGAAATATAGGAGATGTTAGAGGACTTGATTGTCCTCTAAATCTACTTCCAGCATTAGCTCTTCTAGCTTGATTTCTTTGATTTCTACGAATTGATTTAGAAACAGGATCATTAGCGATTGCAAAACCACTTGCTGATTTACTGAATCTTGCAAAATTATTTGCATTTCTTTGATTTAGTTGTATTTGATCTTGAATTAGTTTATTTTGCCTTTCTCTTGCACTATTAGCAGTACCTAATGCTTGAGCAAATTCACGAACAGCTTTTGCCTCTCCTGCTGTTCCCATAATTGCCATATCTAAAGATCTTTTAGCTCTTACTAAAGAATCTGAATAACTATTTACACTTTGAGTTAATTTACCCTGTCTTGAAAAAACTTTTTGTAAACTTTCACTTGCCTTTAATGTTTTATTTATTTCTCTTGAAAGAGAATTTAATTTCTTTTCTCCCTTTAGACCAACAATAATATCTACATTATAATTAGCCACTTTCTATAAAAAATTAAAACATTTTCTCTATGTTACCTCTTTTTACCTCGTAAAGCACTAGATCGTTGTGCTTGTTCTTTTTGTTTTTCATACTCTTCGCTTTCAAGTTCTGCAAAAGCAGCCCAACCTATCATCTCTTCAATAGTTAAAGTTTGACAT
>VTLG01007315.1_pt1 | contig 12957 bp, 17 predicted proteins | sample 4694571 | NCBI WGS metagenome assembly VTLG01 (sample SAMN12604809, study PRJNA352737) | marine metagenome | biome: ENVO:00000447; feature: ENVO:00000209|ENVO:00000569|ENVO:01000036; material: ENVO:00002151; isolation source: viral sequences binned using virsorter ... | reverse complement strand
CCTGTTTGTGCCCATTTTGGTTTTGCCTGTTGTGTAAATTCAAACATAAGACTACCAGGCACAGCAGATGTACCTTCAAATGCGTCTTGTTCTTTTTTTAGTTCTTTTGGTACATCTAAAAATATAACAAATGAATAATCGCCGCCATGAGTATGCACAGGATTAAAGTCACCAGGTTTCATAAAATTTACCCATAAATCGTGAGCATTTAGTTCACAGTTATAGTTAGGAAGACCTGACCAATTAGACCAACCCTCTCTATATGCCTGCCAAATAAAATTCGACTCTTGATAGAACCATTTTGTAGTTTTATCATTATATTTTAATTGTGTGTGTAAATGACCAGCTAAATTTTTATGATAACTTTTTAAGTCTTTTTTGCCGTCTTTTAATAATCTTTTTCTCATATCCTCAGGAATTTTTGTTCTCATAACATAAGGTCCAAATGGTATATTGCCGTATTCTAATGTTCTATTCACTCGCTTCTCCATATAAATCTCTGGCAAAATCTTTTAGTTTTGTTTTATCTAAGTCGCCAGTTTCAGCTTGTTCAATATAGTTACCTAAAAAGGTAAGTGTATCTTCGCCTTGTTCTAGTATATCGCTTCTAACGGTAGAGGCAACATCAATTGGGTCTTCTATTATTTGTAAGTCATAAACATTTATAGTATTATAAAATTTTTCAATTAAATTATTGTACATATCTTCATCTGTTTTATTAGATACAAATATCTTTACATATGAATTATTAAATGTTGATAGGTCTTTATTAGTGTAGTCTTCATCTTTATCATTATAATAAAACTTTTTATACATTCTATAAGGGTTTGGTACTCTTTCAAGTTCTCTAGTTTGTGTATCAAATATATGAAAACCTTTAGGACATTTATAGTCTGACCATGTAATTTCGTATTGTGTGCCTAGATAATAGATACGACCATCATCTGATTTTTTGTGAAAGTGACCTGATATTACTTTTTCAAATTTTGTAAATTGAGATTTTTCTAAACCTTGTTCATTAAAATGGCCTTTGTGCATTTCAAATCCTTTAATTTCCAAATGACCCATGGCAATGACAGAGGTAGAATTATCAATAGCGTATATAGAATCAGAATGGTTATCATCACAAATCCAAGGCAAGAAAAGTATATCAAGGCCGTCAAAGTTAACATCAACTGGTCTAGTATAGATTTTAGCGCCTTTATTAATATTAAGATTTTGTAAGGCATTAACATCATTTGTATTTTTAAAATATGTATCATGGTTGCCTATTAAGATATGTGTATCTATATTATAATCTTCTAGTTTATTCCAGAAAACTTTTTTAAAGTTGTGTGCTGTATTGTGGTTTATAAACTTTCGTCTGTCAACAACATCACCTAAATGTATCAATGTTTTTATATTATGTTCTTCCAAATAAGGAAAGAAAACATCATTATAAAACTTATTTTGATACTCTATAAATGCAGGCGAATCGTTACGACAACCAAAGTGTGTGTCATTTAGTAACGCTATCTTCATTAATAAAATACTCTAAAGTTGATTTGGTTTTTTTCTTCTTTTCTTTTTTCTTCTTTTTTGCTGGTTCGTCTATGACGGTATTCTTTTGTAAAAATTCTGTAAATTGATTTTTAAATTCTCTGTCTTCACCAGGTTGTAGTGATAGGTCATCATAATTAGCTTCCATTATAAGTTTTTGTTTAATAGTTACTTGTTTCTTTTCTTTTTGTATTCTTCTAACAAAAGCGTAATAGATTATTTGAGTAAAGTAAGCAAAAGGATTATTTGATTTTTCAGGATTAAAATTATCCAAATACTGTAAACAGTTCTCAATACCATCACTAATCATATCATCTCTAAAAGTATAATTAATAAAGTTTGGTCTATATGATAAGTGGTTTGCAATTTTTAAAAAACAACTACCAATGTAATCTGTAACAGGTGGTCTTTCTCGCTTTTCTCGTTTTGCCTTTCTGATTGATTTTCTATACTCAATCATGGCAGCCAGAAACTCCTTATTATTTACATAATGTTCTTTTTGTGTTTTTTTATTCATACTTGCCATAATACACTATCCTATTCTAAATGTCAATGTTGGGTTGTATTAAAATTAATTTTCATCCACGCTTGACTCTTGCCAAAAAATGGATATAATATAGGTGTCCGCCTTTGAGGAAAGCTCCTATACCTAATATTATTTTTAATGGATTGTTGGTTCTTCGTCTTCGAGTTCATTAAATATTTCATTTATCTTTTCATTATCTTTATCACTAAGTCTTTCTCTGCTAAATTTGACTTCTTCTTCACGCTGTAAATTCTTATCAATTAAATGATAATCTTTTATAATATGTACATATGACTTTTGCATTTCGGAAGAGGCATTTGTAATAGTCATTATTTTGTCTTTTGGTATTGTAACTATTGTATCGCCAGTATAGGCCGCCCATTTAATTAATGCTACATAGTCTTTAAAGCCGCCGGGTGTAAGTTGTGGAATATATTTGATTTGTAAAGGTCTTTCAATTCTTAGTAATGCGTGTTTGTCTGGTAACTGCTCTTTTGGAAAAGCACAAACAATATCATCACCGTTTTCTAATTTAACTATTTTTATTGCTGACATTTGTTAACTCCACATTATGGATTTCATAATCAAATTCTTCTTCATTGTAAATATTTATCCTTTCTCTAAAGTGTGCTAGAGTATAATTTTCTTTTTCCTTATATGTTAAATCATCTGCAATATCATATAAAGTCGCATTTGATTTATTATCTTTTAATCTTAATCCTCTACCGATACTTTGTAAATTTCTTATGCGAGATTTAGAAGGACTAGCAAAAATAATGTTATGCAAATTCCGTATATTAATGCCTGTGCTGAAAGTCCCGAAGGAAGCAACAATGATTGCATTGTCCGATTTTTCGGTGACCTCTCTGATTCGTTCTCTGTCCTCTGTTTCAACCCCTCCATATACATAAAAAACTTGTTTATCATCTGATTTATCCTTTATTTGTTGATGTAAATTTTTACCGTGTTTTTCAACATATTGAAATAAACACAAAGTATTGCCTTGTAATTTAGACGCCAAATTTACAATAAATTTATTTCTTTTTTCATGTGATACTAAAAAGTCCATTTCTTCTTGATAGTTTAGGCCATTCACAAACTGCCTACTACCATTATCATAACCTAATATCAAAGCGTAAATTTTCAAGTCAGCAAGTTGTTTTTTATCTTGTAACTCTGCTGTTGATATTACTTTATTTACAGTACCAAATAAACCCTCTAATACTAGTTTGTGTGTTTTAGTACCGTCTAAAGTACCTGTAAGACCATAACGATATTTACAATCTTCCAATTTTGTCATAATTTTAGTTAATGACATTGCTTTAAATAAGTGTGCCTCATCACCAACTATTGTACCAAATTGTTTAAACCATTTTTTTGGTTGATTGTATATTGATTGCCATGTTGATATGACAACTCTTTTATTTGTATCTTTATCATGACCTTGATATATCTTGTGTACATTAGCTTCACTATTCCAGCCATAGTCTTTAAAATCTTTTGTTAATTGTTCTACTAATGATGTTGTTGGTACTATTATTAATACTTTATTATTCTTCTTACTTTTTAATCTTAGCAGGTTAAACCTAGCAATAAGATACACAATAAGAGATTTTCCACTAGCTGTGGGTGAAAGTAATAAAGACCTAGATTTTTTAATTGCATGAATAAATGCCTCCTTTTGATAATCTCTAACCTCAAATGGTATCTTTAGTGCTTTGATAAAACCATCTACGGCTTGTTCATCTACTGTAACATCTTTTACTTTTGTGCCATCTACAACCTGAATATTGTTGTCTTTACACCACTTATTAATATAAGGATAAAGACCAGCATATATTGTTTTAGACGCATAGTTATATAATCTAATTTTTCCGTCCCATACTCTATTACGGTATTGTGGCATAAATTTAAAACCAGGCACCTCAAAGGTAAAGTATTCTCCTATATCTCTACGAATACTATCCTCGGCGTCTATTGTTAAATAGACCTCATTTTTCTTTTCTAATACAATGTATTTTGTTAAGACCATTCTTTGCCTACGACCCAACCAACTAATGTCTTTCTAACTCCACTTGTAACTTTATCTACTTTATGCCAAGTATAACTAGGAAAAACTATCATTGTTCCTTTTTTAGGTTTATCTAATGTTTCTATTTTTGTTTTTTTACTTATTGGGTGTGGGCTGCAAAAACTAAAACTACCACCTTCGTAGTCTTCATTTAAACATAATGTAAAACTTAATTTTCTTACCATGCCGTTATCATATGGATTATTATGACTATCAATATGCCAATCATAAAAATCATCTTTTTTATAAATTGTATATTGTAAAGGTTCAAATTCTTTTAATGAATAGTTCCAACCACTTTCTTTATTAGCAATTATGACCAAGTTTGTTAGTGAAGTACCTAATTTTTCTTCATCTAACCAAGATACATCCGAGCTTCTGTTTGCCTTATTACCCTCTTGTATTTTTGCTTTACTTATTTCTTTATTTTCACCTTGTTTAATAACTTCATCACAAAAACTAATTGGCACAATTGATTCTTTTATATGATATAACATTAAATAGCTCCGCTTGTAAACTTACGCCAATCTATTGCATTTTTTATAGTAAATGTTCTATTTGTTATTTGTCTTAATGTTTTATCTAAGTAATCAACAACCGCTTGTAAATATTCTACCTTTTGTTTTGCCTTTATCATTTCTTCATCTGATTCAATATACTTATCAACATCTGTCCTTAACACCTTTAGGTCAAATGGTTTTTCAGCATAAACAGAGGCGTCTGCTTTGCCTGTATAGTATTCCCACTTTTGTCTTTTTACCTGACTATAATCTGTTTCCGCTCTTGTTAACATAAGTTTAAATTTAGTATAATGTTTCATATACTTGTTATGTAATTGAGGAGTTTTAAGGGATTCTAAATCGAGTTCAGTATCGTTTATTTTTAGGTCTTTGTCGACCTGTTCTTGTAAAGTTTCTAAATCCATAATTTTTCCATTATTAATATTTCATATCATTATATCACAAAAACCTAAAAAAGTAAAGGTTTATTTAAGAAGTTGTAACAGTTGTTGATGAAGCACCAACTGAAGCAAAGTCATAAATTTCATAATTAAATGTTACACTAGCCGTTAGATATTGTACATCTGTCGCCTGTTGGTCATATTGAAGACCTGATAAGGAAACTGGAAATATATCTCTAAATCTAACTTCTTGTATAGCGTTATTTTTACTTGTTAAAATTGATAGTGTTGCGTCTGAAAAAGTGCCACCTTGATTAGCTGCACCATATTTTACTTTACCTGGTTCAGTTGATGTAGCAGTTACAGAGCCTGGTCTTCTATCGTTACCTGAAGATGATAGATTTCTAAACTCTCTATAATCTCTAGGGAAGCCTAGACCAACTAACCAACCATGTATTTCTTGATAGTTTTCTAAATTTTCATCTACAATAAAAGTTAATTCTAAAGGGTTATATGTTAATTTATCACCAGGATTTGGTAAATCTTTTAAGGGTGTAGGTTGATTGGCTACACCTAATGATACACCAGGTATATTAACTTGTGTAGCAAAAAACTCAACCTTAGGCAGTTTAATTACTGAGAATTTAAACTGAGTAGGTGAGGCATAATCTTGTGAAGTAGGTTGCCTACTATAACTATTAATGGTTGTCATAATACTATTTATCCATTTTTCAGGCATAAAAAAAGGGGAGGTTTTTACGCCTCCCCTTTAATTTCGTTAGTCTAACTAACTTTCAGTTATTACATTAAGTTCGCTACTTGAACTCTTTGGTAATATCTGTTAGCGTTAGCAGAACCAGCACCATTAATAACGGCAGCGTCACCAGTTCCAGCTTCAGCAAATGGATTTGCTTGTAAGCCGTATCTAGTTTTGAAACCGATTTTTGGTTGGAAAGTATCTTGACCAACTGCTCTTACCATTTGTAGTGGTACATATGGGCAGTAAAAAATACCTGCGTCATAAGGTGAAGTACCTTTGTATCCTACAACATAGTAGTGAGCCGCAGCTGAGTTAGCTGAGTAAGGGTCAATGTACACTTTAAATCTACCGTTAAGAACACCTGCAAAAGTATTACCTGTGTCATCAACATTTAGATTGTTGTTAAGAGCTGGTGTATAGTCTAATACGCCTGCCATTTGAAGAGCACTTGCAACATCAGCAGAAGTAATGATAATGTTACCTTTACCTCTTCTTGTTCTTTGTGCTACTCTGTTAGCATCTCTCTCTAAGTTAAACATTAAACCTTTAAATCTCTCAACTGACCATCTGCCGTTTGAGTCTGTATCAAGGTCAAAGATACCAGCGTTAGTTACATGACCTGCTGGTGAACCTTTTTCTGCATTTGTGTAGATTGTTCTAACAACTTCTCTGTTAATCTCAGCAAGAATTTCAGCAGACAAAATGTTTGCTAATTCTGTTTCTGCGTCTAAACCATGGATTGCTTTTAAGTCTTGAGCAAGTTCCATAGTGTATTCAGCTTTAAGTGCTCTTGATTTAGCAGTAACAGTTGATTTCTCAATTGAGAATGCCATCTCAGCAAATGAATTACCACTTGCGTCACCTAATGCTTCAGCAGCAGCTGTAGTCATTGCAGTACCAGTTGTGTAAGTACCAGCTGGTGAGTCGTTAAGAACTTCAGGATTTGTTCCTGAATGTGCAGTAGATGAAAAACCGCCAGTTGAAGAACCAGCTTTGTTTCTACCTGAGAAGTCTGTATCAGCTTCGTCAAATAATGCTTCAGTTCCGTCTTGTGCGTCAAATCTACTTCTCATTGCAAATATAAGTCCAGTTGGACCAGTCATTGGCTGTACGCCAGCGATATCATATGCAATAAGATTAGGCATTGCTCTTCTTACTAATGAGATTAAAATTGGGTCCCAGTTAGAAATAGAAGCGCCTGTTGCGTTTGTTGGAGCAGCTTCCGATAAGAAAGCATTGTCCTCTTTCATTGCTCTTTCTTGGTTTTCAAGAATAGTAGCAGTAACAGCTCGTCTGTAAGAGTCTTCGATTTTTGGTAAATCTCCGTGCTCTAGGACTGGCTGCCATTTTTTTTCGTGGGTTTCAGATAAGTACATATCTATTCTCTCCTCTATCTATTTTTATTTTGACAACTTAATGTCTTTTGTTTTAGTAATAGCGGCGGTATAAGCAGCCATGCTTTTTGATAAATCTACATTTTCAGTTGATTCACCAACCGCTACATCATCAATGTCAGACGACACTTCTTTTTTACCAAAGTAAGACTCTTTAATTGTCTTTACTTTTGCTCTAAAGTCGTTTTCGTTTGAGTATTCAACCTCTTCAGCAAGTTTATTAAACTTTTCTTTTGCTGTGTCAGCAAGGTCTTCGCCCATTTCTGCAACGATTTGAGCTTTAGTTGCTTGACTATTTGCTTTTGAAAGTTCAACATTCTTGTTAATTTCTTCGTCTAATTTAGTTTGTAACGAATCAATTTTTGAAGCTTGGTCTTCAAGTACATCATATTTTTCGTCTGGAACATTTATGTAATGTTCCTCAAATAATTTTTTCAAACCAGAAATAAAGTCCTCAGCGATTTCGCCTTTGATACCTCTTTCTAAAGCCAATTCGTTTTCTTTCATCCACTCTTCCACAACATATGCTAGGTATGAGTCAACTTTTTCTACGAGTTCGCCTTTAGCTTTTTCTGATTCTTCTTTTAATTTTTCTTCATAACCTGCCATCATTTTTTTCTTTGCTTCTTTAACTTTTGAGTTAACAGCAGCTTCGAAAATAGTAGCAGCTTTTGATTTAAATTCCTCTGATAAATCTTCGTCTTTAACTAGAGCGTCAACATCCGCTGATACATCAATAGACTCATCTTCTTCAATTTCTTCTTTTTTCATTTTGTAAGAAGCTTTTTTCATCATCATTTCGTCTTTTGGCATATCTTCTTTTTTCTTCATGTCTTTCTTCATCATCATTTCGTCTGTTTGCTCTTCGTCTTTTTTCTCAGATATTTCTTCGGAACCTTCTTCAGCCTCTGCTTCTTGCTCTTCTTTAATCTTTGGCATTGCTTCAGCAGCACCAGCAGATTTTTGTTGAGCGTCACCAGAAACCGGCTTAACTTTTTTTGTTGCGTCAGGATTAGAATCTGTAGGTTTTACTACCGCTGACCCTAAGTCTTCTGCCTCATTAGACAGTTTAGAAGGTTCAGCCGCTACAGCATTCTTTTTAGGAGCGTCAGCTTGTGGGTTAGCACTAGCTTCTACAACTTCTTTTTCCAACGCCTCAATTTTATTTTCTGTTTCGGCCATTTGAGAAATCTCCTCTTATTTTTAATTAATTAAAAACTTTCGTTTTTTCGTACTAATGATATTTATAAAACTAAAGTTTTCCAAGAAACGATTTAAAGACTTTTAGCTTAGTTTCATCTAATTTTCTTTGCTTCGCCTCTCTAATTTGTTGTTTCCAGGCTTCAATATCCCTTTCAACAAGTCTTCCATTGTCCCATACCCACTCTTTGTTTTCCATGATACCTTCTACGAAAGCGTCTGGAGCGCTAGGGTCTGCAACAATATCAGCTGCCGTTGCAAGATAAAAGTCATCTTTTACATAATTTGCACCGTTTCGCTGGATTAAGGAACCCATACCTCTTGAAGATACTCCTAATTGAGCGCCTTCATCAATAAGACCTTTTACAATCTTACCGTATGGTGTATCCATAATTTTTGCCTCACCAATAAAGTTCTTACCATCTGGTTTTAGAGAAGTAATCATATGCGATACTCTTTCTAAATTTACAGTAGGTCCGTCTGGATGACCTAACTCACCAAATGCTCTTTTTTTATTAATGAATTCTCTGTTGTATCTACTCACTTCGTTTTCCAAAATATCTTTTGGATAAACTCTTCCATTTCTATTCTTCAAATCTGATTGAAGAAAGATACCTTTAATTTTGTATTTTTTCTTACCGTTGACTTCTTCTACTAGATATTCGGCGTTTTGTACTTCTTCGGATATTAGTTTCATTTGTTCTCTCTTTGTACTATTTATAAGGTTTTTTATCTAAACTCTACAATAATTGTATAATTATCACCATTTGCAAAGTTCTTAGTTGATAATAATACATCTCCAGTAGGCGTTACAGCGTTATTTGGTATCTCTGTGCCTGACGGTCTAAAATCAAAATGACCTTGGCCTGATAATAATAATGCTGTAGCATTAGTGCCACCGTCCCATAATATCTCAACAGCAGATTTTGGATTTGCTGTATTTATTGAAAACCACAATTTACTTATGGTTCTATTCCCGTCCTCGGTCATAAAAGTTAACTCAGAAGCGTCAACTTTTTTTACTAAAGTTTCACCAGTACCATCTGAAAAGTTTGTTAGTTTTGCTGTAAATTTAACACCAGATGTATCTGCTATAGTTTGTGTTGTTACTGTATCTGCCATTAGCTTAATTTCCTTTTTAACCACAAGTAAAAGGCATAACAAGCAAATAAATAAATTGTTGCTACACCTACATCTACTAAATGTTCTCTCATGTGATATATAAACTCTATACCTGCTTGAACATCACCCATGCTACCGCCTTCATTAATAGTAACATTTTTAGTGCCTTCAAAATTTTCTATTGTTTGTTCCATTACTTGTATCCCGCTTCTTTATGTGTTTCAATTACAAGATTATACTTTGTAACTGTATCATCACTATTTAAACTTATATCACCTATTGCATCCATAATCTTATCTTCATCTGGTTTCAAACCCCAATTACCTCGACCAGATATTACTACTTGTTTTGTAGTGTCGTTTTTAAAGTAAACTGTTAAATTACCTGTACCTAATATTTCATACTGCATATTTGCAATTGAAACTTTTGGTTCACTACTTGCATTATTACTATTGACAACATCAACTAATTTTTGTTGAAACTCACCACCAACACCATTTGCGTTAGTAATTATCTTAAAGTTATCATCAACTAACTTTGTAGTCGTTATTGTCATTATAATTAACTTCTTGGTGAACCAACAGCACTAGCATGACCATCTGCTATTGTGATAGTATCAGTAGTACCTTTTTCAATTATAATAGAATCGCCAGCAGAGTGTAGATATATGTTACCTAATGTTGTTCCGCCAGATTCTTTTACTATAACTGTTTGCGTATTAGCTGTTGCTACACAATGAACAAAATGAGCAAGACCAATGTTATTAGCACTAGGGTTATTAATAAACTCCCCTTTTACTATTACTGTATTTGCCATTTTACTCTCCTAATTGTTCTTCTATTTCTCTATCAAAATAATCATCAAATAATTTAGTATTAATATTATATTTCTCAGCAACCTTATCTACGGCGCCTTCAAAACTTTTTATTATATCGTCTGTACTTTCTTTTATACTCTCAAAGATTTCTCTTACGGCGTCCTTCATTTTAGGACTTAGAGATTTAAAAGAATCCGAGTCGATATATAAATCTTTTTCAACAATATTACTTAGCTTCAGTTTCGTCATTCTGCGTTAAGTCCATCTCTGCTTTACCATCATTACTTTGGTCTGCTGTAGTTTGTACTTGACCGTCTTGTGTAAAAGTACCTACATCTGCAACTTCTGGTTTAGGGTCGCTATGAGGTTCTGCCTCTACTTCGCCTGATTCTTTTTGATTAAAAAGACTCGCTGACAACTCTTTTCGTCTTGCGTCTAAAGCGTCACCCATTTTATCTCTTAATGCACTTTTAAATGCTTCACCTGCGTCTGCATTTTTGCCTACTTCTAAATTGTCTATAAAATTTTTAACATTTTCTGACATTTTTTATCTCCTAAATTGTATCTGAAACATCACTTGTAGGAGCAGATATAATACCGTCATCAATCTCTTTCTTGATTTGATTATCAATATCTTCTATCTCTCTCTCGTTTTGTTTCAAGATGTTTTTTCTCACATAACTTACTGAATAAAACTTACCAATGTAATCACGCATTTCATTTGCCAACTGTAATCGCTCTCTCATTAGCTCGGTGTTTTTTAGTTCAGCGAAATGGCCGTCTTGTAAGAAGTCGTATGTAATACTATCTCTTACACCTTGCCAATCTTCTTCATTAATAATACCTTTTAAAACTAATTGTGTTCTAAGTATATCATTAAATAATTCTGTAAATTTCTTTCTTAATCTTTGTACAAACTTAGTAAATTTAAGTTCATCTCTAGTAATTTCACTAGCACGACCTAAATTAAAACCAGAGTTAGACTCTAATCTACTAACTGGTACATTTAAACTTCGATATAACTTACTTCTAAAGTATTCTATATCGGCAATTTCTCCAAGATTTTGACCGCCAGGCAGAGTTGAAATATCAGTACCTCTTCCACCCTCTCTACTTGGTAACCAAAAGTCTTCCAACATTGACATATAGTTTCTATCATCTCTGATTTCTCCTGTTGAGGCGTCATAGACAAGTTTGTTTCTGTATCTTGCCATAACATCTCGCAAATATTGTTCTGCTTTTTGTTTTGGTAGATTACCTACATCAATTTTAAATATTCTTCTTTCTGGTGCCCTTGCAATTCTGTAAATAACAGTTGCGTCTTCAATCATTCTTAACTGATTGACAGGCTTAATTGCTTTGTGCATATAAGATAGGACCATATTTTTAGTTTGGTCAACTAATCCTGATGGACAATAAGCAATTGTATCAGGTGCGATTTTAATACCACCAGATGTTGAGTTCATTACACCTTTTTCATTAAACAAATAGTATTCAACAAACTCATCAACTACTGTTAGCATATTAGGACCTGTTGCACCTTCAGGTCTTTTCTTTCTAACTTCTCTAATTCTTTTAATTTTTCTAGGGTCTAAGTATTTTAATTCTGTAATACCCTTATTAGTAGAGTTTCTATCAATAACTTTTTGATAAAATATTCTACCATCAACATACCATCTTCTAAAGATGTCATGTCCTTTAGTGTTAAACTGCATAAGTCTTAACACTTCTTTAAACTCGTTTTCTATTTTTCGTCTTACATCTTTACCATAAGGTAAATTATCTACATTTACTCTTACAGCTTCTTTATTTTCATTCGCCACGATTGCTTCATTAACAATATCCTCTACTGCTAAATCACACTCGGGGTGTAATGCTATTTCTCTATATCTTCGGATTAAATCTGCTTCAGTTTTGGCAGTACCTTCCATGTCAAGATACTGACCAAAATAGCCGCCAGCGGCGATGGTTTGTGTACCATCATCCGCTGGTGCTACTGTAAAGCTTTGTTTTGGGTCCGACTGCTTTTTTAATCGTGTAATCGAAAATCCAAATAGTTCAGCCATAATATTTTCCTCTTTTTATTCAGTAATATTTATCTACTTAAAATTAAGTAGTTGTATTACTTTCAAAGTATTGATAAGCAAATGTAGCTGTAAATTCTTCTACAACATCATTTGTTTCATAGTTCAAGTCAATTGCCGAAACGATAGTAGGATACAATCCTCTTAAAGTATAAGATTTGATTGTGTTTCCGTTTCTATCTAAATGGTCAACAAAAGCGTCAACTTGATAATCAACAGGATTTGTTAATCCTTCATTATCAGTCATATTGTTGATACCATTTTGCCATCTTTCAAAAGCATTTCTTAATTTAAAATCTGTATCGTTTAATACAGTAACAGTCCAATCTTCGAAAGTTCTGTCACCAGCGATTTTAATTTGTCTGCCTCTAAAAGGGACATTGATATTACCAACCGTCATTGACGGTATTACTGTCGCTCTACATAAAAAAGCTAAGTCTTCTATTTCTCCACCAACTTGTGCGTAACCAGGAAAAGGCATTGTTACCTTAAACTGATTTGGTCTAGCGCCACCGCCTGCAAGTTTAGCTTTGAAGTCATTAA
>VTLG01003083.1_pt1 | contig 12958 bp, 24 predicted proteins | sample 4694571 | NCBI WGS metagenome assembly VTLG01 (sample SAMN12604809, study PRJNA352737) | marine metagenome | biome: ENVO:00000447; feature: ENVO:00000209|ENVO:00000569|ENVO:01000036; material: ENVO:00002151; isolation source: viral sequences binned using virsorter ... | reverse complement strand
TATAATCAAGGTGAAAGTTTTGGGGTTGAATTAGAAAGAACACTAGGAAGAAGATTATGGAATATGAAGTTCAGTTATTTAAAACCTGAAAATTTAATGCCTAAATCAGAATCATTAAATTCTTATGATACATCATTAACTGCTAATACAGATTTTAATTTATATTCTCAATCATTCTTTTCAAGAGTATTAAATAGAGTTCAAGGTTCTCATCTTCCATTTATATTTTTAGCAAATGATACAGATCCAAATTATAATCCAGACCAATGGGCAATTTGTAGATTTGACCAGAATGATTTTTCTATTACTCAATCTGCACCAGAACTATATTCAATGTCAATGCAATTAAGAGAGAGTTGGTAGTGGCAGAAAAAGATTTAAAATATATAGTAATCCAGATTGCAAAGGATTGTGAGTTCATAAAAGAAAAAATAACCAGAATTGAAGATTTCTCATTTCATCTAAATAAACGTCTCATATCCGTAGAAAAGACACATTCCTACATTAAGGGTGGCTTTTATGTTTTTATAGCGACATTCAGCATAATTTTGGCTTTATATACCATTATTAAGTAGAGCCACCTTTCCTCCCTACCATATTTATTATTTTTTTAAACTTTTTTTATTATTTGTTTGGTATTGTGGTTTATAATTCGTAAACTTGTATATATGATATGTGCCAAAAAAATAAACAATAGGAGAAACAAAATGCAAGTAACAAAAAAAGAATATCAATTTTTAACACAAATCAAAGGTAGTGATTATAGTGGTGATGGTTGTGGGTTTACTGATTATATAACTGATTATGACTATGATATGAAAGTTGTTAGAGGGTTGATACATTCATTAGTGGAAAAAGGAATAATAGTATATAGTGATGATTGTGGAATTGATGATTCCAAAGGGAGAGCAATGGCGAGTGCTGATGTAACAGAAAATTATCAAGATATAGAAAATCATAAATTAATTAATATAGAGGTGGCATAAGCCACCTCATAACAGGAGAAACAAATGCAATACACAATGCCGAAATACAAACAAAATCTAAAAGTAGATAATTTCTTTATTTACTCTTATGAAACACAAGTTGCTGAAATTGACCATATTAAAAAGACAGTTACAGTATTAGAATGGTATTCACAAACGACTACCAAACATATTAATTATGTAGCCAGAGAATATGGATATGAGATAGTTAATATATAAGAAAAAACCCTGTAATGTGGTATGTTTTTGGAGAAACAAATGCAACTTGATACAGGGTTAATTCTAATAAATATATTATTCTATAATATAAATGTTTTTTAATTATATAGACAATATTAAATTTAAAGGTTATATTTTATAAACTAAAACAAGAAAAAGGAGAAACAAATGCCTGTTAATATTAAAGGTAAATCGTATGTAATGGTTAATGAAAGAGTTACAGAATTTCATAAACTATATCCAAATGGATCTATTGTAACTGATTTAATTGAATTTACAGATAGATTCATAACCAAAACCATAGTAACCCCTGATGTAGATAAACCTGAACGATTCTTTACAGGTTGGGCTTATGAAATGGTAGGTTCATCTCAAATAAATAAATCTAGTGCTTTGGAGAATGGAGAAACTTCATCTGTTGGAAGGGCAATAGGGTTCCTTAATATTGGAATTGATGGATCTATTGCATCTGCCGAAGAAGTTGAAAATGCTATACATCAACAAAAAAACAATAAAGAAATTATAGAATCAGAATCTGATCCTGTAACAGAGGAACAGAAAAATAAATTTCTTGAATTAATAAAGCATGAAGCATTTAAAGGTACAAAGGAAGAAACTGAAAAATGGTGGCAATCTGTATTTGATTCAAAGAACCCCCATATTGAGGCAACCAATAAATTAAGCAATATGCAAATTAAAATCAATCAATTTAATAAGGAGGTAAATTAATATGGAATATACAATAGAAAATATGAGGAAAGGTAATTGGGGTAAATTAGTAGCATTTTTTGATGTGAAATTTACAGGATATACTACTCATTTTGATATGACAGTAAAGGGTTTCAAGTTAGTAGATGGTATAAATGGTATATTTGTTGGTATGCCTTCACAAAAACATGATGAAGAATATCATGACACAGTATATGCAGATGAAGATACCAAAAATAAAATAAGAGATCTTGCTAAAAAAGTATATGAGGAAGATAGTCCTGTTGAAGAAAAAGATGAAACTGTTGCTGCTGCAAAAGATGATCTTCCCTTTGATTAATTGCTAACGATATGTGGGGTGTTTCTGTCGGAGGATTGCATATTAGCCGACGAATGTTAATATCCAGACCTTAACACCCTACATTTAATATGGAGAAACAAATGAAAACTTTTATTACAGAATTAAATCATGAACAAGTAGATATTATAGGTGATAATTATCCTGACCATGTCATATATTTTAATATAAAAATACATTGGGGATTACATTTAAACGAATCACAAATAGAATTAGACATCAGACCATTTATAGATAGGATTCAAGTTTTTAGTGGAGAAGATGCAAGAAGTTCCAATAAAATGTTAATTGTTAAAAATGATTTTTTAGATATTATAAATGATTCAGATATTACTGATTATAGAGTAAAACAAACATTTTTAAGAGATAAGCCAGATTCAAATTCATTAATAACTATTGTTCCAAAATTTGTTGGAATAGATTTAAGCAAAAAAGAGGTGGAGGTATTATTCAATGCATAAAGCACTATTAGTTAGAAAATTAAAAAAACATGAAAGAAGTCAAGGTTGGTTGGCAAGAAAATTAAAGGTATCATCAATGGCAGTTTGTAAGTGGTGCAATGGGTTAATGCCTATTTCAGATAATAGATCTAAACAGATTGAAAGGTGGTTGCCATAATGGAGGGGTGGATTTCATTACACAGGAAGATATTAGAAAACCCAATATTGAATCGAAGTAGGAAATATTCTCCCTTTGAAGCATGGATCTGGTTACTGTTAAAAGCCAACCATAAAGATAATAAATTCATGTTGGGTTCTGAATTGGTTAAGGTTGAAAAAGGTAGTATGATTACATCACAAAAGAAGTTATGCAAACAGTTCAGATGGGGTAGCACTAAATTAAGAAACTTTCTAAAAGTTTTACAAAAAGATAAAATGTTATTGCTAAAAACTAACACGCAATCAACACAGATAACTATATGTAATTATAGGACTTACCAAGATTCACAAACTGCAAACAAAACACAAACAAATCACAAACAAATCGCAAACAACACACGAACAAAAACAAACAATAATGATAATAATGTTAATAATGATGATAATGATAATAAAATAACTTATATAATAACTGATGAAAAATATATAAATAAGTATGGTAGAAAATTATTACAGGCATTTATTGATTATTGGACAGAAAAGAAACCCAATGGAAGAAAAGAAAAGTGGGATATGGAAAAAACATTTGATATTGATTTGAGATTACAGAAATGGGCAAAGAATGATTTTGATGGATTATATAAAGAACATAAGGAACAATTAATTAAAAAAGAACAAGATGATTATTTAAAAAATGCAGAAAAAAATGCTTATAGACCAGATGAACAAAAAGAAATGAGAAATAAATTAACAAAGGGAATGTTTAAAAAGATATAATGGAACGATTAAAAATAAAAATAAAGCCAGAGATTATATCACATTGCAAAAAACAAATTGATAAATATAATTTTGGAAAGAGATCCAAAGACAATGGTAATAGAAATCAACAATATATTGGTATAGTAGGACAAAGTGTTATAATGGATTTCTTTGGATTAGGATATATTAATGGTAAATCTGGATTTGATGGTGGTGTTGATCTTGAATATAAAGGTAAAAAATATGATGTAAAAACAATGACAAGGACAGTTGATGTTAAAGATTCCTATACAAATAATTTTTTAAAAACGCAAGAAGATTATGATGTTGATGGGTATATATTTTGTAGTATTAACACAAAAAAGAAAGAATTAACTGTTGCAGGTTGGATTAAAAAAGAAGATTTGAACAGGATTAAAAGATTAAAACCAAAGGGAACTATTTGTAAAAATGGAATAGGTGCAAAAGAATTTCCATTGAGATTTGATATGTATGAAATAGATAATAAGCATTTAAATTTTGTAAATAGTATAATAGATATGAAAATGCAAATGATAAGCAGATGGGAGAATAAATGAACCAAAAACCAATATCAGTAAAACAAAGTTCTATAAAACAAGACACATTAAAACAAGATACATTAATTAAGCCCATGAAATTAATGCCATTCATGGAACAAAAAAAACCAATATCAAAATCAGTTAAAGTTGAGATCCCTGTTATTGGGAGCATTGAAAGTGATAGTGGTAATCACATGATGGATATTGGAACAGTATTAGGAATTATTGTAGTATTGTTTATAATTAAAAAATTAATAGGATAAAAAAAAGGAGAAACAAATGGATAAGTTAGATACAAGGTTAGTAGATATAGATTTTGGTAGAATGAATAATAGATTGCAAAAATGGTTTGAAAAATTAAATATCATTACAGTTAAAGGTTTAGTTGAATATGGAATAGATAATTTATTAAAAATTAATGGATTTGGTAGAATGTGTCATACTTCAATATGGTGTAGATTAGGAGAATTAGATATACATTATACAGATGAATATAAAAGCACATCTAATGTTACATCAGATGATGATACAGGGATAAATTATTTAATATATGAAATGGATTTATCTCATGTAAAAGATTGGAAGTATCAAGTGCATAAACATCTTGAATTACAGATTAATCTACATTCTAAAAATAAATCAGCAAGTTCATTTCAATTAATAATTAATGATGATTTTAAGGAGAATGTTATTTGTGAAGGAATAAATATTAACCAACTTAAAAGATTAAATATATTTTTAGATTCAATATTTAAAATGGATAAAATTAAATAACAAAAGGAGAAACAAATGACAGAAGCAATGTATGATTTATTATTAATAATTGATACAGTAGTTAGAGGTATTATGATGCTTACAATTACATCTGGTATAATTTATTGGATAAGGAGTAAAAAATGACATATTTTTGTCCAGAATGTTCATCTGAATTACAGGAATCTGAAATAGGAGTAGGTGGAGATCAAACTATTCCTGCTGTTGAATGCACTAAATGTGATTTTTATAAATCAATAGATATGTATGTGGAATATTTAGATGATTGTTGAGATTAACAAATATGCTTGGAGAGTATAAATGATATTAAAATGGATAGTAATATTAATATGGACAACAGTAGTGTTCATGGTAGGACTTGCAATAGGAATATTAATTAGTGGATTACAATATATTATATTTTCTATGTTTAGTTTAATTTTATTTTGTTTATTGATAATGTTTATTAGAGATGTTTATAGAAAAATATCTTATTGGTGGAATAATATGTTTTCAGACAGAATAGATTAATTCTTGTTTTATGAATTAGCAATATTATATATTATAGCATTCGTATTAGGCTTTATTTTAGGAGTTTTATTATCTAAATCGGAGTAATAATCCAAATTTTTTTAGAAATAACAGGCAATCCCAAGCCACAACAAAGACATAGACATTTCAGATTAGGCACTTACGACCCCAATAAAAAAGACAAAAAAGACTTTTTAATAAAAGCAAAACAATCCCACAAAATAGATATTCCATTATTAACCCCATTATATATCAATATAAAATTCTATATGAAAAGACCTAAATCACATTTCAGAACAGGAAAATTTGCTAATTATATAAAAGAGAAATGGATTAAACTCCCACATACTAAAAAACCAGATATAGATAATTTAATCAAATTTGTATTAGATGCCCTACAAGGACAAAATGGTTTCTTCCTTGATGATAGTCAGGTAATCAGGTTATATGCAGAAAAGATATATACTGATGATCCACATACTGAAATAATGATATTAGAGGAAGATGAAGAAAAAAATTGAGATAAACACAAATCAATTCTATGATGTAGATAAGTTAATTAACCATATTGAAATCAGGAATACTATAATTAGATCATTCTGGGAAGGGTTAAAATATAGTAATTTCTCTTATAAACATAGAATGAGGGTTGTTTGTAAAAAATTCTTTATATCTACAAATTTATTAGAAAGAATTATCACAAGAAATTGTTAAGTTACTTGAAAAATAAATAAGGTTATTTTTACTAATCCATTTTAGTATAATAATCCAAGCCAAAAGGAGAAAAATGCTTAATAATATTATTCATAAGCAGATAGACAGTTTAATTTTTGCAGAATATAATCCCAGACAGTTATCAGATGACCAATACAAACATCTCAAAGATAGCATATCCAGATTTGGTTTAGTAGATCCCATCATCATCAATAAAAACAAAGACAGAAAAGATATAATCATTGGTGGACACCAAAGAGTTAAGGTTGCAAAAACTATGGGCATTAAAGAAGTTCCTTGTGTTGAGATTGATTTGGTATATGATAAAGAACGAGAGTTGAATGTAAGATTGAATAAGAATACAGGTAGTTGGGATTATGATATATTGGCTAATACATTTGATATAGATGAATTACTTGATTGGGGTTTTGATGATAAAGAATTATCGCTTGGGGATATTGAATTTGAAGATGAAACAAAAGAAGAAATACCAAAAGAAATATATAAAGATTCTTGGAGAGAATGGGCAAATCAAGTAAGAAAGCAATACGAAGTATTAGCAAAAGAAGATTCAACATTTTCTGGAATAACACCAGCATATGCAAAAATAAAATTTTTACAAGCAAAATATTATAAAAAAGAATATCCAAGACATTGTTCATTTGCTTTTCATACACATCAATTTATCACAGCAGGTTCCCAACATTCTGCATACGAGGGATTATGTAGAATAGCAAACAATCAGACAAAACCAGAAAGATTAATGTTTATTACAGAAGAAAATCCAATAATGAATAAATTATATGGTAGTTCATTAGCATTTGCAAGTGCAAGATTACCACTTGATTTTCCTGCAAATTTAGCACAGAAGATTATTAACAAATATGCAGATGGTGGTAAAGTATTAGATCCCTGTTTTGGGTGGGGTGGAAGATTAGTAGGATTTTTATTATCAGATGCTAAATATTATTATGGGATAGATGTATCTCCTGACCAATATAAAGGTGTAAATAAATTAAAAGATACATTGCTTCCATTAACTGATGATAAAAAAGTAGAATTAGAGTGTATCGCATTTGAAGATAATAATCTGGAACAAAAGTTTAATTTAGCAATTACATCTCCACCTTATTTTGATGTAGAAACATATATAGGAGGAGAACAATCTCACGATAGATATGATAATTATGATATATGGAAAGAAAAGTTTTACAAGGTATTGATAGAAAGAGTTTATGATTTATTATATGATGATGGTGTCTTTGCATTACAGGTAGGTAGTCAAACTTATCCTTTGTTGCAAGATGGGAAAGAAATAGCAGAAAGAGTTGGTTTTAAAATAGAAGATGATATGTCAGCAGAAATGGATAATAATTTTAATCAAACAGAAGATGAAAAGAAAGAAAGAATTTTAATTTTAAAGAAGATAAATGGCACGACCAAAGAAATATAATATAGATACAGACAAGGTTGAACAGTTAGCATCATTTGGTTGCACTAATACAGAAATTGCAGCCTATTTTGGTTGTAGCAAATCACTTTTAACCAAGAGTTATTCAACAAATCTGACAAAAGGAAAAGAAAAGGGAAAAATTAGGTTAAGACAGATGCAATGGAAAGCAGCAGATAAGGGCAATGTTACTATGTTGATATGGTTAGGCAAACAGATATTAGGTCAGGCAGATAAGTCAGAAGTTACTTGGGAGAACCCTGTTGATGGTGTTGAGTTCATAGATGTATAAATTACGATTTAATCAGGAGGATTATTTCCCTCACCAATGGGATTTCCTTACATCAGATAAGACAATCAATGGATTAGTAGCAGGTCTTGGTGCAGGTAAGACACATATATTCATTCGTAAAACATTACTCAATATGTTCAAAAGGACTAATAGTGCAGGAGTTTCTAATGGTTGGGTTATCTATCCGACTTATGATTTAGCAGAAGAATTGTTTGTGCAGCCATTTATAGAGTTGTTAGATAATATGAATTGTCCTTATAAATACAATCAATCAAAGCATAGATTCACAACACCTGCTGGGAACATAAAGATATATCAATTACAGAAGCCACAAAGAATCATTGGTGCTGAACTAACATTCATTGGATTTGATGAGTTTGATGTAGAAAGTTGGAAGAATTGTGATATAGCATTTAAGAAAGCGATTGGTCGTATGCGTGGTTCTGAAAATTGTGAGATCTACATTGTAACATCACCAGAGGGATTTCATTATACTCATAAGATATTTGTTACTGATGACAATGATGATAGACATTTAGTTAGAGGTAAAACAACTGATAATACATATCTTCCAGAAGCATATATTAAACTATTAGAATCAAATTATGATGATAATCTATTAAAGGCATACAGAGATGGAGAGTTTGTTAATCTGTCTGCACTATCAACATATCATTCATTTAACAGGGAGAAGAATGTCAAAAAAACAAAATACGACCCCAAAAAACCAATATATATCGGAATGGATTGGAACGTTGATCCTCTCTGCTCGGTATTATGGCAAAAGCACAGCGACACACCGAACATACGCATATTCAAAACCTACTCTCTCTCACATGCAGGGGAAGGTGATTTACTTACACAAAGAATGTGCGAAACGATAAAACAGGAATATCCAAACAATCAATATTATGCCTACCCTGATGCAACAGGAGCAGCAAGACATTCATCTGCAAGGTATTCTGATATTGATATTATACGCAGGGCAGGGTTTAAGGTAAGAGTTAAGCATATTAATCCACTTGTAGTGAATAGAGTTAATGCTATGAATAAGGCATTACAGGACAATATGATAATAGATCCCTCCTGCATAGATTTAATTAATGATTTAGAACGAACAGTAAACAAGCAAGGCACAAGAGAAATTGACAAAAGCAATAAAACATTAACACACTTGACAGATGCACTTGGTTATTCAGTAGAATGGGAATATCCTGTTGTCAAGCCTAAATTATGGAGTGTAGAAAGATGATCCCAAAAATATCAGAATTAGTAGAAAAGCAATCGCAATGGAATGCACAACAACAAGCCAAGAACAAGTGGAGGGAAAGAAGGGAACAGGCATTAGATTATTATAATGGTAGAACTGAACGATACACCAAGAAATATTTTAATGAAGGATTATCTAAAAAGATACCTATTGCTAATGTGAATATAACCAAAAGAATTGTAGATAGAATATCACTTGTATATATGATTGCTCCACAAAGAGAATATACAAAGCCAGATATTACTGATTATTTCTGTGAGAAAGATTTCAAGATGCAGAGGTTGGAACGATTTACTAATCTGCTTGATAGTTGTTTAGTTAAGATTACATATAGGAATGGGTTATTAGATTATGATATAATACATGACTTTGAGCCTATGTTTGGTGATGATCCAATGCGACCTATTGCATATACATATCCATTATCTACTAAATCAGAGGTATTAGATACTACTCCTGAATTGTTTGCTTATTGGGATATGGAGAACACTTTTATATATGATAGAGATGGTAAAGTTTATGATGACCTTGATAATCCAGAACATATTAATTTTTATGGAATACTTCCCTTTGTTGAATGTTTCAGGGAAGGCAGACCAGAGTATGCTTATTTAGACACAGAGCCTGTTAATGATATTATAAAGACAAATACTGTATTGAATGTCGCTGAAACAAATAAAAGTGCTAACATTCATTTCCAATCATTTGGTTATATCTATGCTAATGGTAGTCAAATTGACAAGAAAGACCTACAAATAGGACAAGACCAAATTTATTATCTGGGTGTTGATGGAACATTGAGTGTTGTATCTCCTCCTAATTCAGTTCCTGCACTCACAGATAGTATCAAGGAAAGTTATAAAATGTTAGCACAAAATTATCATCTACCTACATCATTTGCAGAAGGTACTACTGCTGAATCAGGAGTTGCATTACGATTAAGGAATCAAGAGTTACAAGATGATAAGAAGTCAGACATAGTGAAGTGGAATGATGTAGAAAAGAATATATTTGATGTAGAACGTCAGGTATTAACTACTGAATTAATGATTGATGCAGGTGAATTAGAAACTGTTGATTTTGGTGAAACAGCAGATGTATTAACAGCACAGGAACAGCGAGAGCAATGGGAATGGGAGTTATCCAAAGGGATTATTGATGTTGCAGACATATTAACGAAGATGGATTCGGATAGATTCCCTGAAAGAAAAGATGCACTAGAATATCTTGAAGAACGCAAAGAAGTTACACCAGAGGTAACAACATCACCATTACTTGAAGCACTAACTACTCCAACATAATGGCTAACCAGAAGTTCATAAAACAGCAGACAGAACAATTGGCAAAACGATTAGGGGTTGCACAGGAAGAAATTGTTGATACAATAACACAACTTACAAAGGGTAGATCCAGAAAAGAAATAGTCAATATTATTAATGATTTAGACATGACTAAAATTGTAGGATTAAAAACAGCAGGGGTTATGGCAGGTTATTTAGCAGCACAGAAAGATATATTATTAGCAAAACAATTCTTTGCTCCTATATCAGAAGAAGAATTACAGGCATTACTTATAGCATCAGAACAATATTTTGGTGCGAGTTTAGTGGGAATGGGTGGTGTTATTAAACAACAGGTATTAACAGGAATTATAAATAATAGATCTATTGATGATATAGTAGGATTAATTGGTAAACAAGGATATGCTTCACATAGTTTGAATAGAATAGTAAATGATGGAATGAATAATTATAGCAGAGCAGTATCTTCTTTTATGATGGACGAAGCACCTGCAAATACTAAATATGTATATATTGGTGCAGCAGATGAAAAGACAAGAGATTTCTGTTTGAAGTTAATGGCAGCAGGAGAATTAACAAGGAAACAAATTAGAGATAATGGTTGGACATCATCATTGACAGAGGGTGGTGGAATTAATTGCAGACATAATTGGGAGATAGCAGCAACAAAAGTTAAGACAGATTATTATAATCAAGAAAAAGCACAGGAGTTATTAAATGAAACTGCTTGACAAGAACTTCTTTCATAAACTTGGTATTAATGTAGTCAATATGTATAGAAACCATACATTTAAAAAAGGATTAGATTATAAAGGTAAAAAATTCAAAAAGTATTCCACAGAATATACAAAAGCAAAAAGAACTGGAACATTATTTAGGCAGGATTCTAATTACAAAAATAAAACATCACCTGTATTGACAGGAGATCTATGGAGAGATTTTAAATTTATTAGAGAAACATCAGAAGATTTTACTTTTGGAACAGTAGCACATGGAGCAAAGGTGGATAGTTTGGAGAAATTAGGCAGGATAATTGCTACATCTAAAAGCATACCAAAGCATATATCTGATTTTATTTTAGAAGAAGCAGAAGAATATGCAATGATGAAAATGAAGAAGGACAAAGGTTTTAAGGATAGAAAATTTGATATTAATTTATAATAACTGAAAAATAAATAAGGTGTTATTTGTGTTGTAAATCACATATAATAATCCAACTAAAAACACTCACAAAAGAGGAGATAAAATGTCAGAAGAAAATAAAACAAACGCAGTTGAGGGAAACAACGAAACAAACCCTAGCACAGATGCTAGTCAAAATAATGATATTCCATATAGCAGATTCCAAGAAGTAAACTCTGCAAAGAAAGAACTTCAAGATCAAAATGCTAAAATTCAAGAACAATTAAATACGATTAATGCTGAAAACAAGGCAAAGAGAGAAGAACGAATGAAGAAGAATGATGATTATAAAACCCTTCTTTCTGAAAAAGATGCAGAAATAGAAACATTGTCTGGATTTAAAACACAATGGAATGAATATGAAGCAAGTCGCAGAGATGCGTTACAATCGAAACTGCCTGAAAATAAGCAGAAATTTGCTTCATCTATGAAACTTGTAGAATTAGAAGAATTTGTAGAAATTGAAACTGCAAATCTCAATAAGGGAACAGGTATGGATTCATCAAGAGTTGGTGCAAAAGCAACAAATGCAGGTGAGTTCAATGGTTATAGTTCTTATGCTGAATGGGCAGAAAAAGATCCTAATAGTTATGAACAGGCTAATAGATTAGCAAATTCAGGGATTAAGATAGGTTATAGTGAGTAAAGAACAAAAACATAGTAAAATCATGGGCATTGATTTTGATTCCAATAATGATATGGAATTGAAGCCGAAGTGTGATGGTGATGTTGATGTTCGATACAAGAATGGTAAGATGACTTATGATGAGTACATTGATGAGATGGAAACACGAGTTACTGACCATTCACAAGGCAAACCTATTAAATCTAACTCTATTGGATATTTTTCTGGTTTTTCATTTAGCAAGGAAAAAAATAAATAAAAAAACAGATCCTACTCAAAGGCATTTGCAGTTGCGAGAGGGTTAATTGAGGTAAATAGAAATGTTTAATAAAATAAGAAATTATGCTTTACATGGTGCTTATGCTAATATGCCCATGATGGCTGATGCTGTATCTGATACAGGTGCAGGAAGAACAGTTGGTGGTTTAGGTAAAATTGTTGGTGATGCAGTAGTAGCATTTAATAAATCAAATGTTATGCTTCCATTAGTAACAGTTAAACAAGCAGTTAAAGGTGCTATTACTGTTCAATTTGTAGATTATACTAAAATTGGATCAAGTGATGTTGGTGCTGCTACTGATGGTAGTGATTATACAACAATGACTTCCATTGATACTGCTGCTAAATCTGCAACAGTTAGTGAACACGTTA
>VTLG01015322.1_pt1 | contig 12959 bp, 9 predicted proteins | sample 4694571 | NCBI WGS metagenome assembly VTLG01 (sample SAMN12604809, study PRJNA352737) | marine metagenome | biome: ENVO:00000447; feature: ENVO:00000209|ENVO:00000569|ENVO:01000036; material: ENVO:00002151; isolation source: viral sequences binned using virsorter ... | reverse complement strand
GAACATTATCTACACTAAGAAATAGTAGAAGTACTAGATCGAGGATTGGAATGTAATGACTGTTGTTGCTTTAACTGCTTTCCTCACTGTTAAAAAATCTAATGGTGATGTCCAACATACATTCCAAAACGGTAAACATGAAGGTGTTGGAACAGCACCAAAGTATGACTACCTGTCTTTTATTTATCAAGGGGCTGCAATGAATCGCTCTGGTGATAACTTAGAAGCTTCAATTATCCTTGCTAATAATCCTATAAGTATGGGTCATGTTAAAGAGTTTGTGACAAATAAATATCAGATATTAGTTGAAACATTTTTAATGGATGCCAATTTTAATAAAGATACTGCTGCAAAAAATGGAGGAAAATTAACAGGTGAGCAATGGTTGGCTGCTTCGATGAGATACGATCCAGAAGCAATTGAGCTGTTGTTAAGTTCTGCTATAGACGCTGTTGGTGCAAATGCTCCACAGCAAACACTAACTAAAAGTAGGTGTTCTCATCTTCCTTTGACTGGACAGATTCAGAATCTTTGAAGCCTTACGAATTAATTGGTCTTCCTTATCGTTTAGGTGCTGATCCTGTAAAACATAAAGCTGGTGATTGTTTGTCTTTATGCAGAACAGTTTTAAAAAGTTATGGAATAAGTTCTCCTGAACCAAAGCGTTCTTGGTATCGAAGATTAAAGAAAAAAGACTACAGTATCTTTTTTGAAGAATTAAATCGGTGGGGAGTTGAATCACCCCCTAAACTAGGAGCAATTGGCTTATGCAAATCAGATGATGGTTATGGCATGGCTGCTTATTATGAGGACGGATGGCTGAGTTACCGAAGGACATTAGAAGACCAGGTGGTGATATGGTCGCCGCTAGAAGCCCTTTCGGTCGTAGGGTGCTACTTCCAACGGAAGCCGACCTCTGCAATTCTTTAGGTTTAACAGAAGAAGAATATTTTAAATTTCTTGAAGGTGTAGCAGCGAAAGTAAAAGAAAGACCTGAAGCGTATGGGCTAGTACCTGAAATTGTTAATGGTCCTGCTCTTGTCGGTGTTTTCTGGAAGGCAGGAGCTTTAACTTTCTTTGGGCAAATTGCTGTTGGTGTTGCTTTAACTTATGTATCCCATTTATTAACGCCAAAACCTCCTAGTCAAAAACAAGGGCAAGGTGTAAGAACAGCAGATATAGCAGGATCTAAAAAGTTTGCTCCACAACATAGCTTCAACAGTGTTCAAGAATTAGCACTTTTAGGAGATTTAGTTCCTCTCGTTTTTACTAAATATCAAGAACTAGGTGGTCGAGAGTATGGCGGTATTAGGGTTAATTCTCAAGTGATGTGGTCACAGCTTCTTAGCTTTGGTCGTTTTCAGCAATTAAAAATTCTTGCTTTATTTTCATTAGGTGAATTAGGGGTAAGAGGAGATGGGCCTGATTTTGAAGGTTATGCAATTGGTGATTTATTAATCTCTAATTATCACGCTGAGAAAATATATAAAGTTCGTACAATTGATAACGCTTATTTACCTGGAAGTGAAACAAGTATTCCTTTTTTGTCAGGTCAAAACTATAACGATAGCTATTTTAATAATCAAAATTATGTTTTTAGTGATGATGTTTTTAAGATTGATGATGGGACTGGACATTTTGAAGAATATTTTTGTGGAACAAGAAACCCAACAACACAAGCTGCTTTTGGTTTAAGTTCACCAATGCCTAACTGCACATGGTTTGGGCTTCCTTATGAATTAATTCGTTGGGGTGATATTAATAAAGACACTAGACCTGGAATTAGAATCCAAATTCGTAAACGAGTAAAAAACTTAGGCTTATGGCCTATGAGAGCTGGTTTTGCTGCTGGTGGAACTACTAATCAAAAAGCAGGTTTAGAGGAAGTACCTGTTGGAACTGATTTAAGTTATCAAGTTGTAGGAGGTTCTGATAATAGTGAAACAAGTGATGATAATGTCCTTGCTTTTCAGAAAAACGATACAAGACATATTGGTCGTCATGGTGTTGAAGATGTTGATGCAATCAGTATTTCTGTAAGAGAAGCAACTGACGGGTACATATCAAAAGGAGAGCAATATATGGCTGGAACAGCTTTAGTCACATGCACGATGGGAGGCGACAATTTAGAATATCCTGGTGCTCCGTGGGAAGGTCATAAATCACAAACGAGACAGTACACTTTCAAGGTTGTTCAAAAGGGATATTACGAGTGCTTACCTAATGCAGATCTATCTACGCATTGTTTAAATCCTGAATGGAATACAAGTGGTAATGCGTGGCACGTTCCTAATAGTCCTGGTCCTTTTTATTACGAACAAAATAAAAATGAAATCTTTCCTCCACATTCACGATATGCCTTACAAAAAACAACAATAGGTAGTGTTTCTAATAATAGAGATTGTGATATTACAGAAATTGGCTTGAAGTCAAAAGTTTTTAAACAGATGCAGTTTGCAAATGTAAATAGTAAGCCTGCAGAAGGATCTATTGTTGGTGCAATTAATGATAGAAATCCTATATCATTAGGACAAGTTCAAACTTATTTAAACAGAATAAGTTTCTTTAAACTATTAGTAAGAAAAGCTGGATCAGATGAAGAATGGTCTGATGAGCATTGGGTTAAACCTAATAATGTAAATAATCATTCGGGGCTATTTTGTGTAAAAGGAAACACCCCTGAATTTCAATATAATTATATAAGAGTTGCTCATCCCAATGGTCAGTATGAATATAGATTTTTCCCTTGGCCTGGTAATGATGTAATCAGAAAAGTTGCAGGAGGAGAAAGTTTAACCGCATGTTTGTTAAATGCAAATGGAGCGTCAAGTTTAGACTTAGCAGCTAAGTTTTCTTCAGGCCCAAATAATATTTATACGATTTATTTTGCTGGCCTTTTAGAGTTTGGATTAACAAAACAATCTTTAAGTAATAAAGAATGGAATTTGGGCAATCCTGGTGTTGCTGATACTGTTACTTATGATGTAGTTAGCTTGGCAAAAAATACTTATCAAGAAAGATCTAGCTTTGGAGCTGGAGATATTAGTACTAAAAGACAAAATACATTTATCTGGACTAAATTCTATGGACCACAAGCAACAAGTTATCCAACATCTTATACGGATGCGACAGATAATCATACATTGATTAAACGTTTTGAGCTCGTTCCTGGTGTTAAGTTTTTTGTTTTATATATAAATCCTTCAGACGTAACACCAAATAATGAAGGGAGAGACGGTCCAGAATGGCCTGTAAGAGTTAATGCTACAAGCAATGATCTTGCAACTGCTCATTACAATGTAAGGTTTGAATATACAATCGCAGAAAGTGGTTTTAAAGGTTATTACGAACCAATATTAAATGACAGCCTTCCTGGTGCAGGTGGAAATGGACATCCAGGGGGTATTACTGATCTTTATTATGTAAGAAAATATGAAGAAATAAGTGTTCCAAATGATCCTTTAATTAATGGAAGAATAATACAAACACATAATGAAGATGATAATGAAGATCAGATTGCAAGAGGAGATGGTTTAACTGTAAAGATGAATGTATGGGAAGACCCTGTTTATCAATATATTTATGCAAATTGGAGCATAGAAAATAAAGGCGATGGAGATTATAGACCAGGAGATAAAGTTTATATTCCTGCTGTAATTCATCCAAGCGATCCAGATGATTCTGTTGTTGTTCCTGCTCAAATTGTCGATCTTAATATTGATGAAATTACAACTAGAGATGATATAGGAAGTGATATTCCTTCTGAGTTAAATCCTTATGATGTTGCTGCTGATTTCTGGAAATATCAAGGAGATAGATCAAGTCATTTAGATGGCCCTGAACATCGTGTCGTGTATGTAAATGAAATCATAAAAACAACAGGGAACGAAAGAGCAACTTATAGAGATTTAGCTTATGCAGGGTTAAGGATTGATAGTTCAAAAGAGTGGACAAATTTCACGCAGTTTTCTGCCTATTTTAGAAAAGGAATAGAAGTTACAAAAGCACCTTTTATTACTGTTAGTAATAAAGAAGAAACGAATTTATTTCCTGAGATTGCTTACGCCTTATTGACAGATAAAAAGCTAGGAGCAGGAAAAGTTATTCCTAGAGAATCGGTAAATTCTTCAGCTATGGATAAAGCTACACAGTTTTGCCAAGCCAACCGATTCTTTTGGGATGGGATGATCTCAAACAGGGTTAATTTAAGAGACTTTATTTTTGAACAAGGGACTTATTGTTTATTAGATTTTACGATTGTTGGAGGTCAATTTAGTTTGTATCCTACTGTTCCTTTTAATAGCGATTACACAATAAATTACATTGCTACACCTGAAATAAAGGCAATGTTTACCGATGGAAATATTAAAGATTTACAAGTTAATTTTCTTGCCCCTGAAGACAGACAAACATTTAAAGCTAATGTTTTATGGAGAAAAGAAAAGTTAAATGGTTTTGCTGAAACTAAATCAGTAATTGTCAGGCTTGAAGGATCGGACCATGAAGACGATCCAGTTGAGACGTATGACTTAAGTGGTTTCTGTACTTCTTTAAATCATGCAATAATTTATGCAAAATATGTCTTGAGCGTTAGAGAATATACAGACCATTCAGTTAATTTTAAAACGGCTCCTCATTATGTAAACGGTCTAAAGCCAGGTGATTATATAAGAGTATTTTCAACAACAAATCATACAAGTCGGTTTAATAATGGAGCGATTCTTGAAGATGGCACTGTTGTAAGTAAAGACACAATTACAGGCTCTAAGGATTTTTATTATTGGAATCCTTCATGGAAGGAAGAGGAGCAAGAAGTAAGAGAAGCCACTGTTGATTTTTCTAATGCAAGTGCAGTAAAAGCATACGCTGGAACGTTGTTTACTATTAAAGAAACTGGGAATACAGATCAATGCTATAAAGTTGAAAGTATTACGTTTGGAGAAGATGGTTTGATTGATTTATCTGGTTCGTACGTCAAGCTAACTAGCGACGGTAAACTGGCTATATTACAAGGATGGGGGCAAGGGTCTTCATCTCGTTTTGTTGTTGAGAGTTAAAAAAATGACAACTCACTTTCCTGCAATAGCTCCATCAAGTCGAACATTTACACCTGGAAGGTTTCCAAGTACTGATTTTGAATCATTAGACGGAACAAAAACACATATTCGTTATGGTAATAAACGTGTTAATGCCACGATGACTCTTGGTTTTTCTAACCTTTCAGAGTCAGAAGTTTGGGATATTATTGAAAACTACGAAAAGGTTAATGGCACATGGGATAACCTTGAATTTTTCAGTGACAAGGGTTTGCAAGGTCTTCACACTAACGATTTAATAAGAGAGATTCATGGCACTTATACAGGTCTTACTTGGAGGTATTCAGCACCGCCAACTGTTACAAGTACATTCGATGGATTGAGTAATGTTAGCTGTAGTTTTGTTGCTTGCTTGGATGCACCCATATAATAAGAACAACGTTTTAATTTAAGGTTGTGGGTTTTTATTCTGGACGTGATGGAGAACTCTACATAGCGGGTTCAGACACTAAAGCAGCCAAGGTTCAGTCTTGGTCTTTTTCTAGTTCAATGGCTGTTTTAGAAACAACCTCACTAGGAGATACAGATAGAACTTTAAAAGCAGGGGTAAGAAGTTATTCAGGTAGTTGCCGTTTGTTTTATTACGTTGCTAATCCTGCTTCTGGTGCTAATTCAAACTTGCATGATATTTTGACTGCTGCAATGAAAACAGGAAGTTCAGCAGGAGATGGTGACAACGCTGTTTCTCCTGAAATCGTTTTAACAATGCAAATGACAACAGGATCAACAGATATTCGAGATCTTAGGTTTTCTGTCTTTATTACAGGCGTTTCAATGAATACCGCAGTAGGAGAAGTTGCTTCTGCGGATATTAGTTGGGAAGCTAATGGTGCTCCTTATGGATCTACAGGTTTAATTGATTAATGGGCGTTTACTTTGGACAAACTGGGCAAATTGCCCTAAAGAGGGACACGTTAAGCAGTGGAATTAGGACCAAGCTAGATCCTTATGATGTCAGTGTAGACAGCAAAAGATTTAGTCTTGACCACAGCACTGGCTCGTTGATTACAGGTGATCAAGTTGTAATAGAAACTGTTGACGGTTCAACTCTTGAGCTTGTTAATGGTCATAGTTATCCAGACGGAAAGTGGTTTATTAATATTGACCCTGTTGGTGGTATTCGTTTATATAACACTTTTGCCGATTCAATTGAAGGATTAACTTCAACAGCTTTAACTCTTGTTGCTCCAAGTTCTGCTAAGGATATTGTATTAAAAACGAAGAATGACAACTTTAGGCATGTAGCGAAAATTAGAGATTTTGAGATGACAACCAGTAGGGAGCAAGTTGATTTAACAAATCTTGGAGATGAATTTAGAAATCAATATGAAGCTGGATTAATTAGTGGTCAAGGCTCCATGAATTGTATTTGGGAGCATAGTTATGGCTCAGAAGATCGTGCTAATAATTATGGAGTTGACCCAGAATTTCCTTTCTATCTTGCTCAATTAATTGTTAGAACTCAACAAGGTTCAGATTTTGATGGTGTGTTTTATCTTTACAGAGATTCTAATAACGCTAAGAATAATGTTTTTTATGAAGCTAATTGCATCATCACTAACGTTGCTGTAACTGTTGCTGCTGCTGAAGTTGTCGAGACAAGAATTGAATTTGTAACGAATGGAGTGGTTGGTTTAAAGATTGGTGATGCTCCTGGTGTCCTATTACAAGAAGACACAGATCGGATTCTTCAGGAAGATGATAGTCGCATAATGCTCGAACAGGTTTAAACTACTTGCAAAGGTGTTTCGTTAACTTGTAAATGGCTGATTTAAAGATAACTGCGTTACCCGCATTAGTTGAAGCGGGTGTTCAATCTGTTGATGTTCTCGCACTTGCTGACCTGAGTGCAACTGAAACAAAAAAGATCACTGTTAAAGATCTTGTTGCTGCGGGTGTTGCCTTAATTGATGATGCAGACATACCTGGAGCAAAAGTTGGAACGTTAGGAACGGACCAAGTAGCAACTGGAGCAATACAGGATGGAGCTGTTAGTAATGTCAAACTTCAACATTCAAGTATCTCTCTTGGCGGGGTCAGTATTTCGCTCGGCCAGAATGATGGAACTCCTGCATTTTTGCTGACTGATGCAACTGGATATTTAACGACGAACTTAAGTGGAACGATAACTAATGCACAACTAGCAGGAAGTATTGAAGGAACAAAGTTATTAGATACAACAATTACTTATGCAAAATTAAATCTTAGTGATGGTGATATTCCTGGTGCAAAAATTGCAACAGGTGGAATAACTGCAACTCAATTAGCAGCAAACTCCGTCACTGCTTCTGAACTTGCTGATGATGCTGTTGATACTGCTGCAATAGCTGATGGAGCTGTTGTTGCTGCGAGCATTGCCACAGATACTATTACTGCTAATCAAATTGCTGCAAATGCAATTGGAGCGTCAGAACTGGCAGATAATTCTGTAGATGCTGGTGCTATTGCTGCTGATGCTGTAACGACAGTAAAAATATTAGATGCAAATGTAACGGCTGAAAAATTAGCTGCAAATTTACCTGGAAGCATCCTTGCTACAGGTGCAATTGGTTCCACTCAACTTGCTGCAAATTCTGTAACTGCTTCTGAATTAGCAGACAACGCTGTGGATAGTGGAGCAATAGCAGCGTCAGCCGTGACGGATGCAAAAATTTCAGCAGTATCAGGAACCAAAATAACTGATGGAACGATTACAGCAACGAAATTAGCAACAGCAAATATTGATAGATCACTAAATGTAGCTTCAGGAAATCTTGGAATAAATAACACAGTTACAGCCGCTACTCGTTCTGGAATTACATACAACGCTCAAGGATTGATTACTGCAACTGTAGCTCTTGCAGCTAGTGATCTTCCTTTAGCAACTACATCTGCTGTTGGTGGTGTTTCTGTTGGCACTGGTTTAGCTGTCACTGGGGCTGGTGCGTTATCTCTTTCTAATAGCGTCACTGCTGCAACAATTTCTGGGATAACTTATAACGCTCAAGGTCAAATTACTGCAACAACAGCTTTAGTTGCTGGTGATCTTCCTGCTGCAACAACCTCTGCTAAAGGTGCAGTTTTAGTTACCTCTGGTGGAGGAATTTCTGTTGATGGCTCAGGTGCTATTTCAACTTCAACAAGTGGAATAACTGCTGGTACTTATACAAAAGTAACTATCAACAGTAAGGGTGTTGCAACTGCTGGAGCTTCTTTAGTTTCTGGAGATATACCTGATTTATCTGCAACAAAACTAACGTCTGGAACGTTAAATATTGGACGGTTTGCTACCAACTCAATACTAGGATCAAAATTTGCAGATTCTTCTGTTTGTCAATTTACTGGTGCTCAATCTACTTCTGGAGTTGTTACCTTCCCAACCGCAGAATTTAAAGGACAATTTTTCTATGATTTAACGAATGATGACCTCTACGTGTATGACGGATCAGCGTTCCAGCCAGTAACAATTACTTCTGGTGAGATTATTTATGCAGGTAACTATAGAGCTGATACAAATAAAATTACATCGTTAACAGCAGCAGGAACAGCACAAGGCTTTACAGTTAATGCTGCGCTTCAAGCTGCTTCGGCTGCTAACAATCGTTATTACTTTGTTTGTGATAAATCAGGAACAGGAACTTCACCAGCTCCAACGGTAACAATCAACCCACCTGACATGATCCTAAGTAATGGAGCTAGTTGGGAAAAACTTGATATTTCAAACTTTATTGCTGGTCAAGTAGCTTCAAATATCGGAGTTACAGCTACAGGAGGTATTCAAAATACAAACGTTCAATCTGTCTTAGAAGAATTAGATACAGAGAAATTAAATCTTACTGGTGGGACGTTAACTGGAAACTTAGCTCTTAATCAAAGTTCAAGCATCATCTTTGAAGGATCAACACCTGATGATTTTGAGACAACATTAACTGTTATTGATCCGACTGCTGATTGCACTGTAAGCCTTCCAAAAGTCACAGGAACCTTGGTTAGTTCAGGTGATACGGGAACAGTTACAAGCACAATGATTTTAGATGGAACAATATTAAATGCTGATATAAACGCCTCTGCTGCAATTGCTTTAACAAAACTTGCAAACGTAACTGCTGCTCACATCATTGTTGGTAATGCGTCAAACGTTCCAACAGCAGTAGCAATTACAGGAGACATAAGCATTTCAAATGCAGGTCTTGTTGCTATTACTGCTGATTCGATTGTTAATGCTGATATTAAGAGTGATGCTGCAATTGCTGGATCAAAGATTGTTGCTGGAACCACTTCTGTTGTTGGTGTTGTTCAATTAGAAGATTCTGTTTCAAGTGCAAGTACTACAAAAGCAGCTACACCCGCTTCTGTAAAAACTGTAAATGATGCGCTAACAACAACTACCGCTACTGCCGATGCTGCGGTTGCAAAAGCTGGTTCAACAATGACTGGCAATCTGATACTTGGAAATGCCAAGCAGGTAAGGTTTTCAGAATTAACAGCTAACGGTGCAAACTTTGTTTCCCTACAAGCTCCAGATGCTTTAGCGGCTGATGTTTCTTACATTCTTCCAAGTGCAGCACCTACAGCAAATGGTCAAATCTTAGTATGCACAACAGCAGGGGTTCTTTCTTGGACAGACGACCCAACAGGTCAGTGGGTAACAAATGGAACGAATGTTTACTATGACGGCGGGAATGTAGGGATAGGAACAGGAAATAGCCCTTCTGCTTTATTTGATTGTCAAATTGCTGCCACAGATAAGCTGGAATATGGAAACAACCCAAGATTATTTCTTCAATGTGCTACTGGAAACAATGGCTTAAGAATTTGGTCTGATACAACCCCTATAGAAGCAAGAACAGATAATTCAAGTAGATTTTTTATGGTGGCTGGCGGTCCGAACCATGACACAACATGGGGAGGTAAAACATGTGCTGCTGATTCTACTTTTGATAGTTCTCCAAAACTATTTTTAAATGCTACCTATTGGAATGGTTCAGCTTCTGTTACAGCTTTTCAAACTTCAATCCAAGCTGTTGCAACTTCCGCAGCAAGTAATGGAGGTTATTTAGGTTTAGGTGCCAGTGCTGCTCCTGATGATTTAGTAATCTTGCCAACTGGAAACGTAGGTATAGGTACAATAGATCCCGCAGTCAAATTCGAAGTGAATGGAGGGGCGGATGCTATAGCAAGAATTACAGGTACGACAACAGCAGCAAGGTTAGATTTTAAAACAAATTCTTATCATACATTTGTTCAGCTAATACACAGTCATGGTGGGCTTAGAATTTATGATCAAACAAATACTGAAGAAAGATTCCGTCTTGATTCAAGTGGTAGATTTCAAATTCCTAGTTCAACTGCTACTGGTTATAATGATTTTGACGGTGTAGGACGTTTAAATTTAAACAATAACTCTGCTGATGGCACTGTTGATTTTACGCAAGGTATAGTTTTTACCTCTAACGCAAGTAATGAAGGAACTTGGACTCATGCAGGAATAGTTGCTACTGGAAGTAGTGGTTATTCTGGCAATCTAATTTTTGGTACAGATGGAGCAAATAGCAGAGATCAGGCGAGTATTAGCGAGAAAATGAGAATTTCTGCAATTGGAAATGTTTCTATTGGGGGTATAGCACCTGTTCCAACTGATGCTGCTTATAACAAAGCACTCTTACATATACATCAAACTCAAAGCGGTACCTATGGATCTGAAATCCATTTAACTAATGCTGCAACTGGTAGTGCAGCAGGCAATGGAATGTTTATTTCTATGTGGAATGATGATGATGTTTATTTTACGAACCAGGAAAGTGATGGACAAATAAGATTTACGACTGGTGGTAATGCTGATGTATTAGTTCTTAATAGCACAGGTCAAGTAAGAGTACTAGGAGATGGTAGCAATGATCCATTATATGTTAGAGGTGGATCAGAAAGTAATGCCTCTATACGTTTAGAAGGTGCTGCTAATGGTGCTGATAATTCTCGTATTGAAGCAAAACATAATCTTGCTCTTGCATGTAATGGTGATGGAAATCAATCTGGTAGAGCTATAAGATTCTATAATCATACGACTATCTTGGCGGCATTAGATGTAGATGGAAACATAGAAATTACTGGAGATGTCAATGGGAAATATTCTTTAAGTAATCGGCGTATCAATATGAATGGTGATTTTAAAGTAGCTCAAAGAGGAACATCACAAACTGGAGTCACTGGAAACGGTAAATTTGTTTGGGATAGATGGTCTTACAGTAATCATGGTCCAACTGTTACTCTTTCACAAGATACTACTACTATCCCAGTAGGCCAAGGTTTTAGAACTGTAGCAAAGGTAGAGACTACAACCGCAGCAGGTTCTGCTCATGCAGGTAATGTTATGTCTCTACAATATAAATGGGAGGGTCAAGATGTTGTACGGTTAAAATATGGGAGTGCAAATGCAGAATCTCTTGCAATATCTTTCTGGGCAAGATCAAGTCAAACAGGTGTTTTTGTAACTACCCTAAGACATGATAATAAAATTATAAGTAAGCAACATACAATTTCTACTGCCAATACATATAACAAATATACATGGGTAATACCAGGCGATACAGCAGATGCATTAGGTACTACTAATGCCAATAGTGGAATGTATATAGCGGTTTATATTAGTAGTGGTACTAATACTAATTCTGGTGGATTACAAACCAATTGGGGTGCTTTCCATAATGCACACATGGCGGCTGGAAATACTTTAGATCTTGTTACTAACACAGGAACTTTCTATATAACAGGTATGCAGGTGGAAGTTGGTGAAGTTGTAACACCGTATGAGCATATATCTTACGGTGAAGAGCTAACTAAATGTAAAAGATACTACGAAGTAATAGAGCCTACAGATGGTTGGGCAATGTGGAGTTGGGACACTGCTTCAGCAGGTACTATTGTGTTTTTTGATGAAAAAAGAGCTAACCCAACTGTTTCATACACAGGGACTCTTTCAAATGGAGTATCACCAGGTAGTGATAAAATTGGCGTTTATGGCGTTGGTGGTTGGCGTTCTTTTACAAGTATGTCTTTTAGTGATACAAGAAAAGATTCAACAAGATTAATGACTGGGGGGTTAAATCTTGCTACCGCAGGTCAATCATGTGGTATATACTGGAAACCTGATACTGCTATAACACTTGACGCTGACTTATGAATTATAAATTATTAAAAAACCAATTTGGTGAAGTAGATTTAACCACGATTTTAAGAACAACTGATAATGCTTGTATTCCTATTGATACCTCAAACACAGACTATCAAGAATATTTAAAATGGGTAGAAGAAGGTAACACAGCCGATCCAGCTTCGTAAAGTCCGTAATGGTCAGTATTGGCCGAGCATGTAGACTTTTATTGTTCTAACTTTTTATTATGTCCGTTTTAACTGAACGTAGAGATGCACGCCAAGCTGAGTTGCAAGGCTTAGTTGATCAGTACAACGAAAAGCAAAAAGGATTAAATGAATTGGCTGAAGAGATCAAATCTGTTAATGGTGCTGTTAAAGAGCTAAACGAACAGGTTAAAGAAGAAGAAGGCGAGAATTGCCCTGCATGATTAAGATCCTCACCTACATAAATACTGCTGCTCTTGTAGTAGCAGTTGGTGGCGGTGCGTTTGCTTACTTCCAAAGAGGCAAGATTTCTGATGCTTTATTTGAAAAGGTAAAGGATCAGATTCCTTCTTTGGTAACAGATGCAATGCCAAAACCTCCAGCCATGCCTAAAGTTACAGGACCAGTCATTAAACCTTTGCGTTGATACAGTTTAAAAGCTTTAACGGCCTAACGTCTTTAGTGCTAGGCGGTGGATTAATCGCAACTAATTTTATGAGCTTAAATTTGCTGGCTCGTAAAGATAGC
>VTLG01015321.1_pt1 | contig 12963 bp, 17 predicted proteins | sample 4694571 | NCBI WGS metagenome assembly VTLG01 (sample SAMN12604809, study PRJNA352737) | marine metagenome | biome: ENVO:00000447; feature: ENVO:00000209|ENVO:00000569|ENVO:01000036; material: ENVO:00002151; isolation source: viral sequences binned using virsorter ... | reverse complement strand
ATGCGGAAAATCTCCCCAATAAAATGAGGATTTTAGGCAAAACTCTGTTTTTGCAGGTGATAGGAGGTTTTTCGGCGTGAGTAGTGGGTATTCGTACGAATATAGAAAAGCCCGTAGGTCCCTTTTAGAGGGCGCCCCGTTATGCGTATATTGCAGAGTCAAGGTAGCTGATACCGCCGATCATGTGCCGCCCCTGTCGTCGGCGCCTTCGCCCGAATTGTGGCACGGCGACCTCGTCGCTTGCTGTAAATCCTGCAATAGTCGGATGGGTGCTAAGATCACGAATGACAAACGAAGAAAAATAAAAGGGTCACGGCAATGGTAGAACACGGCAGGCATAGGGAAGCAGCAGAAATCGTACTAGCAACAATTCCAAATTCTAACGCTGTGCTGGCTCAAGCTTTGCGGGGTATCGCCGACGCTTGGGATAAATGTGAGCTAGGAATATACGACGCCCGCCTCATTACTGGCCTCGCAGTTCAGCTATTTCAATGCCTCGACCGCCTGGGCGTCGAAGCCGACTCGGACGTATGGGAACAACTATCGAAAGAACTAGCAAGCTAATGGCATGGCGGTGCGACGAATGCGACGAAACAGCAGAAAAATGGGGACTATGCCGGCGATGCTGGGCTTTTTATATGCACCCCTCGAACACGGCTACAGAAGATGAAATCACCTCGTTGGGCGACTGAGCGCAACCCTGACAGGGTAAGCCACGGGCCGGCTTTGGAACGGGTCGCTAATAATTTGGGTTTTGAGCTTTTCGAGTGGCAGAAACAGGTTTCCGATACGGCCTTAGAACTCGACAAAGACGGCAATTACCATTACCGGACGGTTGGGGCGACGGTGGGCCGGCAAAACGGCAAAACCACGCTACTTGTTTTTCGTATTGCTTTAGAATTGTTGAAACCGAAAACGATGACAATTTTTAGCAGCCAGGACCGGAACGCCGCTAGACACAAATTCGACGAACACTGCGAGCTTTTAATGTCTACGCCTTTTAGGAAACGCATCAAGAAGCAGATACGGGCGAACGGGCAGGAAGCCCTCATTATGAATAACGGCGCCCAGTATAGGATAGTAACGCCGAACGCTACAGGCGCCAGAGGCCTAACCGTCGATCTGGCGGTGATTGACGAAGCGCTCGCCCATGATTTGCGGCTCGTCGCCGCCATACAGCCCACAATGGCCACGAAAAACAGCGCTCAGCTTTGGGTAACGTCGAACGCTGGCGGCCCGTACTCGACCATGCTTCAGCACTACCGCAAACTAGGACACGCCGAATCGCCCGCCCTGTCATGGCATGAATGGGCGCCCTACGAAGATAATTTCGACATACACGACGAGGAAGTCTGGGAGCAGGCCATACCGACGTTAGGAGAAACCCACGGCGTCACCATCGGAGCGGTACGGGAAGCGGTACAAACCACCGACCCGACCATATTCGCCCAAGAATGGCTGAACGTGTGGCCATCCCTAGTAACGCAAAACGTCATCGATTCCGACAAATGGGCCAAACTCGCCCGCCAAGACATACAAATAGGGTCTTTCATGATTTTTGCCGTAGACATCAGCCCTAATCGGGACAGGGCCAGCATCGGGGCAGCCGGCCTATCGGGTGCCTTTACCGCCGTGGAGGTCATTGAATCAGAAAACCGTATCGGCTGGGTCAAAGACCGCATAATTCAACTGTACGAAAAGTGGAAAATGCCTTTCGTGATAGATTCAGGCGCTGCCGCCAGTAGCCTCATAGGGGAATTAGAAGAAGCCGGCGTCGAGGTCATAGCGGTCAATATGCGCCAATATGGGCAGGCGTGCGGCTCGTTCTACGACGCTGTGGAAGAAGGCACCATAGCGCACCTTGGCGACGTTAGACTCCAAACAGCGGTCGATAATGCCACACGGCGCAAACTAGGCGAACAATGGGCATGGTCGCGTAAAAGCGACGCAGACATCACGCCGCTCGTCGCCGTATCCCTGGCCCGTTTTGCTCTCGTGAACGGATTAACCACACCAACGCCGAAAGCCGCTATACACTAACGATAGGACATTTTGTATTATGATTAAAAGAAAATACGTGGCTCTAGCAATAGAGCTACTGGGCGCCGCCGCAATAGTGGCAGCGTTTTACATATTCTTCAATTTCGCAGCGGGGCTACTAGCTGCGGGTATACTGGCATTCATTCTGGGGGCCGCTTTGGAAAATAGCGCATGATATTTAACAGCTTATTTAACAGGGAAGAACGATCGACCACCATTACACTACCCGACCGCTACATACCGCCCCAAAGCCTCACAGGAGGGTTAACTGTCACTGAAGGCACGACACTATCGATACCTGTAGCGTACCGAGCCGTTCAACTCATAAGCGACTCTATAGGTTCACTACCCTTCGGGGCGTATCGTGACGACGAACGCCTCGATCCTACGCCGGCGATACTAAGACAGCCAGACCCCAACCAAACCCGAATCGAAACACTAGGAGCGTGCGTTACGTCGCTCGTTATGAGGGGAAACGCCTATTTCATTCTGGGGAACAGGGACAGGTTCGGTTTTCCACAATCAGCTATTCTGTTATCCCCTGACGCTGTAGCAGTAGTCATCGACAAAACAGGGAACATATCGTACAGAGTTAATGGCACAACGTACGATACGTCGGAAATACTACACATCAGAGGCGGTGTCGTCACGCCAGGTTCCATATCTGGGGCCGGCCCGCTTCAGCTACAGCGGCGAAGCCTCGCCCTATCACTCGCAGGGGACGAAGCAGCGAGCGAAAGCCACGTTAGCGGGTCGATCCCTTCAGGCGTTATAAACAGCCCTCAAGAAATGTCACAAGAAGAAGCTACAATCCTTAAACAGTCATTTATGAAAGCCCACGGCGGCCGGCAGAAAAGCCCCGCCGTCCTCACCGGAGGACTAACCTACCAGGCTCTTTCTTGGTCGCCCGATGACCTGCAACTGTTAGAATCCCGCCGCTACTCGGCAGAGCAAATCTGCACGATATTCGGGGTACCGCCGCACATGATCGGCGTATCCACCGACGGCAACAGCAAAACATACTCTAACGTCCAGCAAGATAACCGTTTTTTCGTGGATTATACGCTACGCGGCTACATGAGCCGTATTGAACAATCTTTCAGTAGCCTGATACCACGTGGACAGGTTGCTTTATTTGATTTCGACGATTTCTTACGGGCCGACAGGCTGCAACGGTACGAAGCCCACCGCATCGCCCTAGACGCCGGATGGCTCACCGTGGACGAAATACGACGGCTCGAAGATCTACCAACAGGAGAAACCGAAGTGGAGGTAACGGCATGACGATAGAAACCCGCACCATTGAGTTTGCAGGGCTGGAAACCAGGGCAGGCGAAAACGGCGACCGCCATATCGTCGGCCTCGTAGCCCCATTTTCCAGCGAGTATGACACCGGAAAATATGTCGAAACGTTCAGCAGCTCCACCTTCGACAAAAGCATCCAAGAAAGGGGAGATAGGATACCTCTACTGGAGCAGCATGATAGTTCTAGGCACCCCATAGGAATGGCCGTGTCATGGGATAAAAGCGCTGAAGGACTCATAGCCGATTTCAAACTCGCCCCAACTCCCAGAGGGGAAGAAGCCCACACACTCGCCAGCGAAGGCATCGTCACCGGCCTCAGCGTCGGATTCATCCCCATTAGAAACCGTACCTCGACAGTGGGGCGCCGTACCCATATCAACCGGATAGAGGCACGCCTCGACCATGTAGGCCTCGTCACGACAGCCGCCTACCAAGAAGCAAAAGTCCTAGCGGTCAGGGCATGGGACCCCGACGACGAAAACCTAGTTCCACGGCTCGCCAAATGGCGTCACCTACTAAATACTTGATTTTGCGATAATAGCAAATTACACTCATGTAATATAACTATCGCGCCGCCACGTTGCGCCGGTTTTAGATCAAAACCACCCACGGGCACCCGAAGTAGTAAACAACCCAACCTATTTTGGAGAAAAACAAATGCAACTACTTGACACACTTGTCGAGGAACGGGCCGAAATCAGCGAATCACAAACTGGACTCGTCCAACGTGCCGCCGATGAAGAACGCGACCTCACAGAAACCGAAGACGCAAGTCTCAAAGACCTATCTACACGAGCTTCAGAGCTTGATACCCGAATCTCAGAGTTACGGGCCGTACAGGTCGCTAACCTCGAAGCCGCTAAACTACGGGCAGAGGTAAACGCCACAGACGACACCGAAACAAGGGCAGTCGGCAACGTGGTAGTAACAAACGAACCGGTAACCTACGCAGAAGAAAACCGCAGCGTTTCCTTCTTCCAGGACCTCTACAACAGCCAATACAACGGCGATATCGACGCTTCCGACAGGATACGACGCCACCGCCAAGAAATGGCAGTAGAACACCGCGACGGGACAACCGCTTCATATGCTGGCCTTGTCGTCCCTCAGTATCTCACGGAATTGGCAGCGGAATTATCCAGGGCAGGTCGGCCATTTAGCGATCAATGCACAAGCCTACCGCTACCCGATGACGGCATGACTATCAACATATCGAGAGTCACGACTGGCAGCTCGGCAACCGCACAAGCTAGCGAAAACGCCGCAGTATCCGAAACAGATATCGACGACACTTTACTTACCGTAGACGTGCGAACCATCGCCTCAGGTCAGCAAGTATCACGGCAAGCCATAGAACGTGGCACCGGCATCGACGCACTAATCGCCGCTGACATGATGGGCGCCGTAGCAACATCTGTAGAAGACCAAGTCATACACGGCTCAGGCTCATCTGGTAATTTGCTAGGACTGTCAAACATTAGCGGCACTAACGCCATCACCTATACTGATGGTTCACCCACGGCGGCTGAAACATATTCTAAAATCGTGGATGGCGTGCAGCAAATCAACAGCAACCGATTTGCCGGAGCTGATCTTATTTTGATGCACCCACGCCGCCTAGCTTTTATGCAGGCAGGAACCGACGGCAACGGACGGCCACTCGTTGTGCCAACTAACCAGGTGCCACAAAACGCACTCGGTGTAGGGCCAGTAGCCGGATACGGTAACACAGGAGCCAGCATCGCCGGTTTACCTGTCGTCACTTCCGGTAAGGTCACAACGACTAGCGGGTCAGGGAGCAACGAAGACATGATCTTTATTGTGCGACGTGCCGACATGCTCCTCTTCGAGGATGCAGGACAGCCAGCAATGGTCAGAATGGACCAGACAGCGGGCCTTAACCTAACCGTAACACTGGTCGCGTACCAGTACGCTTGTTTCATTGGTGGACGCTACCCAGCATCTGTCAGCAAGATTAGCGGTACCGGACTAGTAGCACCTACCTTCTAATCATTGAATCGTGGGCGGTGGCTCTGGTAGCCGGAGCCATCGCCTACCTTTCGAGAAAGGACACCATGTCGAAGGAACTATGGGAAAAGCAGGCACCTAGCCGGATACAAAAACCTGAAAAAAAGGCTCCAGCGAAAAAGGCCCCAGCGAAAAAAGCCCCAGCGAAAAAAAAGTAGGTAACTAAATGGCCTACACCAGCCAGGCGCTCGTAAAAGCCTATTTAGGTATACCGTCATCAACTTCGTCGGAAAATACGGCGATCGATAACGCTATCGCAGCCGCCGACGCCGAAATCGACCAGATAACGGGCCGCACGTTCGTCGTACCCAGCGGGGCGACCGCCAAAACGTTCATCCCATACGATGATTACACCCTCTACGTCGATGATGTCGCCCAACTAACAGGCCTAGTTGTCAAAGAAGACACAAGCCTCGACGGAACGTACGACACTACCCTTACCATCACCACAGATTACGTCGTAAACGGCAACAACGCCCCATACAGGGTCATTAAGCGAGTAGATGGGGACACGTGGCCAAGGGACCGCTACGGGCGCCCCACGGTCGAAGTAACAGCGTTCTACGGGTATGCAATGGCTGTACCACACCAGATCAAGCAATGTTCGCTTGTTATCGCCGCTAGGCTCTACCAGAGGCGCAGCAGCCCACTAGGTTTCCAAGCCGGTAGCGTAGACGTCGGCTTTGTACGAATCAGCAGGACCGACCCTGAAGTCATCGCCCTACTACGAGGGTTAAAGATACCGGCGGCCGCCTAATGGACTACCACGAAATACGGGCAGAAATAAAAACAAGACTAGAAGCCGTATCGTCGCCCCAGGCGTTCGTCACCGTCTACGATTTTGTACCCGATTTCGTAACCCCGCCTTGCGCTATTGTCATACCGTCAAATAACGCCATAACCTACCATGACGCTATGGGTACTGTAGCGACAGGCCTTAAAACCATCAGGTTCGATATCACGATCGCAGCTCAACGTTTCGAAACAGCATCAAATCAAGAACTTTTAGACGACTACCTCGTTACCGTACCGACCGCTTTAGAAGCCGACCAGACTTTGGGCGGGGAAGCGTCAGCGGTGCAGGTCACGAACGCCCGCAACTATGGCCCCATATCCTTCGCCGATGCGGTATTCTTATCAGCAAGCCTAGACTTGGAGGTTCTAGCATCATGAGCAACAAATACACGGTATTAAGCGATAATCTCGATGGCCGTACCCAAGGCGATGAAATAACAGAAAAACAGTTAGGAATTGCCAATATAGACGCTTTAATAGAAGGCGGTCATATCAAATTAATTAACCTTAAAAAGGAGAAATAAAAAATGGCAGAATTTGTTTTAAACAATGCAAGCGTCGTCGTTAACTCAGTTGACCTTTCGGCGTATGTAACTAGCGTTACGTTGTCACAATCAGCAGAAACAGTGGAAGATACGAGCATGGGCGACACAGCTCGCACCTATGTAGCAGGCTTGAAAACAGGCACTATCGATCTAGAATTCAATGCCGATTTCGCTGCAGCTAAAACCGAGGCGACCGTCTTTCCTCTCGTGGGTACCGCTACTCAGGTAGTTATAAAAGCCGACAGTGGAAGCACAAGCGCGACAAATCCACAATACACAGCGACTGCTATAGTGACTGAATGGCCGTCTATCTCTGGGTCAGTTGGTGAATTGGCAACGCATAACTGTTCCTGGCCGATTTCAGGAACTGTAGCGAAAGCAACGAGCTAGGCTATGCTCGGCTCATCTATACGGCTACAAGTAGAGCCGAAAGAAGGCGACCCGTACACGGTCGGTATAACAATTAAAACGGCGATAGCGTTCGAGCGTGAATACAAAACCACGCTAGGCGAAGCGTTCTCAGGGGCGCCAAGTATAGAACACATTGCATGGATAGCCTGGCAGGCAACTCGACAATCAGGGCGGGTAGTTAAATTATTCGACGAATGGGTTACACACGACATCGAAGATATAACGCTAGTGGAGGAAAAAGAAGACCCTTTAGTAGAAGACACACGGCCTATGCGATCGCTCGGTTAGGGTTAGTGACCGGACAGCCGGTCGCCGACCTGTTAGAAATGGAGCCGCACATGGTAAACGCCATATTAGCGGCCCACAATCACATGATGAAAGAACAACAGAAACGGCACAAATAAATTATGACCCGAATAGGCACAACAGTCGAAGCAGAAGGCATGAGAGAACTTCGCAAAAAACTGCGCCGTATGGATAACGGAATGGACAACCTTAAAGGGTTACATTTAGACCTGGCCGAAATAGTCGCTAACAGGGCCGAAGCGCTCGCACCCGTACGCACAGGACGCCTAAAACAAAGCATACGGGCGGCAGGAACACAAACAGCCGGACGAGTAAGAGCAGGATATAAGCGGGTGCCGTGGACCGGCCCCGTGCATTTTGGGTGGGCGACACGACCCGACGCCGCCAAAGGATGGCGGGGCGGCCCCATACACCCCAACCCGTTCCTTTACGACGCCCTCGACGAACGCCACAACCAAGTATTTGAAACCTATTTCCAAGGTATTAAAAAAATACAGCGAAAAGCGGGCCTCTAAATGGCAAAAAAAACCAGCATCATCAACGTAGTAGTAGCCGGCGATTCAAAGCCTTTTCGTCGCTCGTTAGGAAAAGCGAATGATTCTATGGCTAAATTTGGTAAAGCTTTGGGCCGAATGTCTATCGCTGCCGGTGTCGCAATAGCAGGGCTAGGCGTTAAATCGTTAGACCTAGCGGTCGATTTCGAGGAAAGCTTATCAAAAGCCAAACAAATTTTCGGTGAAGCGTCGGCTTCAATAGAAGCGTCAGCGGCTGGGGCAGCTACCGCAGTAGGCATGAGCAAAGCCGAATATTTGGAAGCGGCGGCGGGTTTTGGTGTATTTGGCAAGGCGTCAGGGCTGGCAGGGGACGAGTTATCATCTTTCGCCGATGGCATGGTTACCACAGCCGCAGACATCGCCTCTTTTAATAATTTACGCCCTGAGGAAGCTGTCGAAAAACTACGAGCCGGCCTTATGGGAAGTATGGAACCGCTTCAATCTGTGGGCGTGCTTATGACGGCTGCGGCGGTAAACGCCCACGCTGTCGAAATGGGCCTAGTCGGCGTAGGCGATGAACTTACCGAAGGCCAAAAGATTATGGCCCGCCATTCCCTTATCATGCAGCAACTCGGCGAGCAAGGAGCCATGGGCGACTTTGCCAGAACCTCTGACGGCCTCGCTAATAAACAAAGAATTCTAAACGCCCGCCTTAAAAACCTTGGCATAACTATGGGGACGGCATTAATACCTGTAGCGGAAAGGTTAGCTGCTGGCATTGAAGTGGTTTTAGATAAATTTGAGGAATGGGCGCCAGCCATTAAAAACGGTATTACAGCGGCAGAAGACTTTGTGGTCGCTGGTATCGATTTAGGCAAATCTTTAGTCGGAGATATAAAAGACGACATAACCGACTTTGTAGATACAATCTGGCCCACTATTGACAGGGCATTAAATAAAACAGTCGGATTTATTAGAGAAAAGCTAATACCTGAGCTTGAAAAATTAGGAACTGCTCTTAAATCATGGTTTCAAAATGACGCTTGGCCAGCAATCCAAGATTTCTATAATAACAAAGTTTTCCCTTTCCTCGACGACGTACAAAACAAGATAGACGACGTATTCGGCTTGAATCAAGAAGAAGAATACGCACCTGGCCCCGATTTTTTCACACCAGAACTACTGCCAGACAGCATGGAACCACCAGAATTCATGAGGCCATCAGCACCACAAGGCAGCCCCGTTTCTATGATGGGCGGCGGCGGTACGACTATCAATGTGAATATGCCGGCGGGGTCTGACGGCCAGGACGTTGTGGCGGCGTTGCAGCGGTATGTTCGGCAGAACGGGGCCGCAGATATAGCGACCAGTGACCTAGTGAGAATTTAATATGCCTTGCTCTCACACGTGGGAAATTTATTTACGGGATGCAGATACATCTATCAACATTACTAGCAGCGTTTTAGGTTTTTCTCTTAACCAGTCAGTGCAAATAGCTAGAGTAGGATCATATAACGGATACCTCCATATAGATAATAACGAAAATATTTACACGCCTTCTGGAGGCGGTACCCACGCCAGCCTCGACTGGTTTTCTATGATTTTAGATATCAGATGCATTATTAATGATGGCTCTACTTCGACGACAGCAAACGTAGCGCACATGATTATAAACGATATAGATTTTCAGGACGATGGGCAGCAGGCTAGGGTCATGCTTACTCTTGCGGATTTCTTTTCGTACGCTGCACGCGACCAAGTCAATGAGATAGACGTTACCGCGGACTACGACACCTTAGATGTAGTTAGCCAAAACATTTTAAATGGCGTAGGCGGCATTACCGCCGTACCATTCCCCAAATTTGACGCAGCCAGCGACACAGTAACCGCTATTAATAAAAAAAATAATGTTCCGGCAGGGTCAGAAACCGCTCCAGGCTTTTGGGGCATCATAGACGAATTCGACTCTGGGACAGCTAAAGACCACCTGAACGCGCAAGTACTACCATCAGGGCCGGCCATTATTTACCCGACTACAGCTTCGTTTGCTGGGAGCACGTGGACGCTGAACGCCGGCTATATTAATCGCCTTATGACGAAAGAAAGCGTGAGCGGTACCGATCATTACCGTGTGTTCGAGTTCACGGCTGATAAGACCGTCGATAAGTTTCCGATGCAGAAAGTATCGACCCAGTACAACCTTGTGAATACGATTAACCAGGCTAGCGTTCAAGCCGTTTACCCTGTGACGGGAGAACCAGCGAACGTATCAAACGATACCACCTCACAGGATACGCTCGGCGTCAGGTCGGTGACATATTCAAAAGTGATAACGTGGTCTTTTGGTGGAGCCACCCAAGCGAATAAGGCCGTTATCGGCGATTTTTGGGTGAACCGTTTTAAGGACGTAACCTACACGCCGCAACAACTCAGCATATTATTAGAATCCGTCGATACACAAATGGACTCGAGCAGCCGCCAAAACTACGCCGATTTCTTATCCGTAGCCACCGGCCTCTGGTCGGTAGCTGCCGTCACCTTCACGCCAAAAGGCGCCGACGCAGCCAAAACCTATAACTGTGTCATCGCAGGCCGCCAAATCTTTGCCACGCCCAACAGCACCACTATCAGCCTTGATTTACTACCAGCAGCCGAAAACCAGTCGCTCACCCTTGATAAGGCGAATGTCGGCATACTGGGCGAGAATAGGCTAGGCTAAACGCATGGCTAACCCGTTCGATTTCACCGCCGGCGCCGTCCTTACAGCCGCGCAACTTAACAGCATAGGCGATACAACATCTTATACGCCCACATCTTCAAATGGAATCACGACTGGAAACGGCACATTCGCCGGCACTTACCAGCAGGTAAATAACATAGTTATAGCTCAGGCATCTTTTACACTTGGCAGCACGTCGGCAATCGGAACATTTATAAGATTCTCGGCGCCAGTTACAGCCGCAAACGCTAACGAATTATCAGCAGGAACAAAAGCCAGCTTTTATGATGTATCAGCGAACGTTTTCTATCCTCTATGGGGGCGAACATACACGACTGGTGAAACATACCTGTACAGCGTAGATGCAAGCGGTAGTTATGCTGCAGCTTCACAGAATTGGCCTGTTACCGCCGCCACTTCAGACGCTATTTATGTCCAAATGGCATACAGGGTGTAATATTATGTCTACGTATCTTCTACGCCCGCCTGATGATGACTCAAATATACCGAACGAGTGGCTTATCGAACGAATGAAACTAGAACGAAACCGTCTACTAGCCCAATCTGATTGGACACAAGCTGCCGATAACCCAATAAGCAATAAGGCAGCCTGGGCCACATGGCGCCAACAACTGCGGGACTTCCCCGCTACGTGGACGCCCGCCGATACCGTCACTTTTCCAGACGAGCCATCATGAGCACTATTCCTGTAGCCGGTAACTGGGTAAGATTAAAAGAAATACATCCGCTTATGAAACGCAGGCTTGAAGCGTTTTTCGCCGATCCACGCATCAAAGGGAAAGTCGTCGTATCAAGCGGGTGCCGGACCTACGCCAACCAAAAAGAACTCTACCGAAAATACAAGGCCGGAACGTTCCCCAACGTCGTTGCGGATCCAGACAGGAAACACGGGCCAGGCGGCAAGTTCCAAGGCAGCTTTCACATGACACAACCGAACGCACCAGAAGCCCAAGGCTTAAAAGGTTGGGCCTACGCTGTCGATTTTAGAATCGTGGGAAAAATCAGCACTGGTCAGGTTAATTCGATTTCTGCCGAATTTGGACTTGTTAAGACGGTACCGTCGGAATGGTGGCACCACCAAGCGTACGGGAATTTAGGCGGGAAGTACGGCTGGTATAAGCCGACGAGCACAACGTACAAGGACGACGCCAAACTTAAAAAAGCGGCGACGATAGAACCACCGACACAGCCGTCAGCGTCCAGTATGCCGCTAGTGAAACGGGGCAGCCGTGGCGCCCACGTCAAAGTTTTACAAACAAAACTTAGCGAACTGGGCTTCAGAGTATCGAAAAACCCGAAATACTCCGGCATCGACGGCATAGCGGGCAGCATGACTATCGCCGCCCTTAAACGCTTCCAGAAAAGCCGCAAAATAACTGTAGACGGACTATGCGGAAAGCAATCATGGAAGGCTTTAGGACTATGATCGACTGGAAAGACCTAGCAGAACGAGTACTCAGTACTTTTGTACAAGCAGCGGGCGGTATGCTCGCCACCGACCAGATCATCGACATGAATGTCGCCGAATGGAAACTTGTTTTAGGGGCTGGAGGGGCAGCTGTCCTATCCATGCTTAAAGGCTATTTCGCTGCACGTTTCACCGCGGACGGCAGCGCCTCACTTATAACAGGCAAAGATAAAGACCACGAACTCGCCGAAATGTTCGGTGAAGAGTAGCCGCCCTTTCACCCTCATATCTCGGCTACTACTTATAGGATTACTCGCCCTCGTTTGGGTAGTTCCACCCGTCTACGCCTCTATCGTCGAATGCGTCGAAGAAAACGGCATTTGGGATTGTTCTCTAGACGTGGACGGCACCGACGGCATCGACCTAGTATTCACCCTGAACGAAGCCACAACCGTAACTTTTACGACCTACACGTCCCTTACCTGTAATGACCATGGAACGGGCCAAAATACCGACGCTTATGCAGCCGACCCGTACCTCTACTTGTATGATGACCAGGATACGCTCGTAGCGCAGGACGATGACAGCGCAGCGCATAACGTAAATGGCATGTGTTGGGACTCCCACATCGAAATAGTGGACCTAGCGGCGGGAACGTACCGGCTAAACGCAAACGTCTACGTCGAAGAATACGGCGTTTATTCTATGGATATTAGCGGCGTTTCAGCGTTCGACGGGGAAGAACCAGAACCCACACCGACCCCGACACCGGAACCCACACCTACGCCGGAGCCTACGCCGACAGTATCGCCTACTCCGACGCCTACTCCTACTCCTACTCCTACGCCTACTCCTACGCCCACACTTGAACCAACGCCTACGCCGGAGCCT
>VTLG01012532.1_pt1 | contig 12963 bp, 5 predicted proteins | sample 4694571 | NCBI WGS metagenome assembly VTLG01 (sample SAMN12604809, study PRJNA352737) | marine metagenome | biome: ENVO:00000447; feature: ENVO:00000209|ENVO:00000569|ENVO:01000036; material: ENVO:00002151; isolation source: viral sequences binned using virsorter ... | reverse complement strand
TATGGCTTTCCCGACTACAAACGCTGCTCAAGAATTACCCGCAGTAAATGAAATACTGGCGTCTGTAGGTCAGGCTCCTGTAACCACCCTCGATCAAACCAACCCGGACGTTGCGATTGCTTACGATACATTACTCAATGTGTCACGAGAAGTACAGAGTGAAGGCTGGACATTTAATACAGAAGAGTACTATCCTATGACACCTGATGCTAATGGTGAAATAGTGATAGCTAATAATATATTACAAATAGATTTACATGATGAGAAAGATAATCAATATGAATCAGTAAGAAGAAGTGGTAAATTATATGAGAAAATAAATCATACTTATGACTGGACTACCCTTACTGGGTGGGATACAGTACGTTGTGATATAGTATGGTTCTTTGATTGGGTTGACCTGCCTAGACCTATTCAAGACTATATTGTAGCTAGAACAGCTGCTGTTGTATCTAGCCGTATCGTAGGAGATCCAAATCAGTATTCAATACTCCAGCAAAAAGAGATAGATAACAGAGCGAAAGCTATGGAGTATGAATGCAATCAAGGTGACTATACATTCTTCGGCCATAAGCGTGGGGAAAAGGTATACGATTCTTACAAACCCTATCAAGCACTTTATAGATAATGGCAGCAGTAACACAAAAGATTTCAAATTTCTTAGGTGGTGTATCTAACCAACCTGATGACAAAAAATTCCCAGGTCAAGTAACAGATGCACTTAATGCGTACCCTGATCCTACCTTTGGTCTACAGAAAAGACCTGGTTTAAAGTTTATTTCTGAATTAACATCAAGTTCAACAGCTCTTAGTACCACAGTATTGGATAATGCTAAATGGTTTTATTATAATAGAGATGCTGATGAACGATATATAGGCTGTATAGTAGGAGCATCAAGTAGCCCCTATGGGCAGATATACATATGGAATGCTCATACATACGCAGAATGTACAGTTAACTATACTGGTGCTGCTAGAGAATATCTTAACGCTGTTAATGCCTCAGACTATGATACTCTAACTATTAGAGATACTACTATAGTTACTAATAAAACTAAGACTATCACTACAGTAGCAGGCTCAGCTTTTACAGCTGGTAAGGTAGGTACAGTAAGAATAAAACTTGCAGAGTATAGCTCAAAGTATACAGTAACAATTAATGGTACAGATTTCACACATAATACTAGAGCTGCTGATACAGCTGCTAATGATGCAGCCACTACTAATACTTCAGGAGATCCATTCTTAAGTGGTGCTACAATACTTGCAGATTTAAAAACTCTTATTGACGCTGGCTCTACAGGAGTTACAGTACAGATAATTGGACCTACATTAGAGATATCTAAAGGATCTGCTTTTACTCTTAAAGCTGAGGGAGGTAAGAACGGTACATCTTTAACTGCTTATCAAGATGATGTTGATACAATAACAGAGCTTTCTGCTATATCCCTTCATGGACGTGTTGTAAAAATCAATAACACAACATCAGATTATGATGATTATTATGCTAAATTTAAAGCTAATGATGGAACAAAAGGATCTGGTATATGGGAAGAGACTTTAAAACCCGGTGAATCTACAGGTTTAACGGCAACTACAATGCCGCATAAACTGTTTAATACAAATAAGAATGTATTTACTTTTGAAGCTATAACTTGGGTAGATAGAAAAGTAGGTGATGATGTGACGAACTCAGACCCAAGCTTTGTAGGTACAACTATACAACAATCCTTTTATTATAATAATCGTTTAGGATTTCTATCAGATGATAATGTAGTCTTAAGTAGATCTGATGATTTTTATAATTTCTATATGGCATCAGCACGTACTTCAGTAGATAATGATCCTGTAGATATAAGCTGTTCTAGTACAAGACCTGCTAATCTTCATGCTGTGATACCTACTGCTGGTGGTTTATTTCTATTCAGTCAGGATCAGCAATTCATTATGTTCTCTGCTGATGGTAACTTTAAGCCTACTACAGCGTTGATACGTTCTTTATCCAACTATAGAATGGACAAAGATATTGACCCTGTAGATACTGGTACTGTTATAAACTTTGTAAGTAAGACACATGATACTGCTGGTTTCACTAGGATATTCTCTATGGTACCACAAGGTGTAGGTTCTCCTCCAATAGTTGTAGACAGTGGCAGAGTTGTGTCTGAATATATACCTGTTGCTATAGATAATCTAATAACCAGCCCTCAGAATAGCTTTATAGCTATGTCAGGTAAAACATTAGATAAAGTTTATTTCTACCGTACTTACAATGATGGTAACGAAGACTTAATGCAGTCATGGTTTAACTGGCAGTTACCTGGTAATGCACATTATATTACTGTAGACTCAGATACTATGTATTCTGTTGTTAAAACAGGTACTGGATCTGATGCAAGATATAATCTATGCAGTGCTACTATGACGATGACTCCAGAAGAGACCATCATAACAACTGCTGAAGGTATTCAAGTTAACCCTCATATGGATTTCTATACAGCTGCAAGTTCAGTGAAATCTAGAGAAGTTAAAACTCTTACTATTGCCGCAGGTGGTAGTGGTTATTCCTCAGCACCTACACTTACTATAGCAGCACCACCTGATGGAGGTGTACAAGCTACGGCTACATGTACAGTTAACTCAGGTGCAATTAATGCTGTTACTATTACTAATGCAGGTAGTGGGTACCCAATCGCTCCTACAGTTACAGTCTCAGGAGGTGGAGGTAGTAGTGGATCTATAACAGCTACTGTTGATGCTTATGATGGATCTAGATGTTATATACCATTTAAAGATGTAACAACTTTAACACCTGTTATAATAATATCTGGTGCTGTCACAAACTTCTCTGGTACTACTCAATCTGGTTTCACTATTAACCCAGATAGAGCTACAGATGCAGGTGGAACATATTTTAAAGTACCTGATAAAGATTTAACTGCACAGGCAGCTAATGTTTATGTAGGTTATAAATATAATTATGATATAACTTTACCTAAAATTTATTTCCAAAGTAAACAAGGAACTGACTTTACAGCTAATCTAACAATATCTAGATGTAAGTTTTCAATCGGTCAGTCCAGTGTTGTAGGATTCAAACTGAAACGTAAGGGTGTGCAAGCTGCTACACAATCGTTTACAGGTGATGGAAGTAATAAGGTATTTTCACCCGACTTTGATGTAATCGATAAAGCTGATGTTATTGTTAAAAAGAATGGTGCTAAGCAGTTACTTACCACCGACTATACCATTGCTGATCACGCTAATCAACCAGATAACATTACAGTTACATTTGGATCAGCTCCAGCCTCTGGTGATACCATTGAAATTTATATAGATAATTGGTATACTATACAACCTACACAGGATGCAAATTACTACTTAGGTGATGATGTGCCTCTTGATAAACAGAATACGTTCATTGTACCAATACATCAACGTACAGATAACTATACCTTAAGAGTCTTTAGTGACTCACCATTTCCTGTTGCCTTAACTTCTATGGCGTGGGAAGGAAATTATTCACCACGTTACTATAGGAGGACTTAGAATATGGCCTGGTGGGCTGTTGCCGCTGGTCTGGGTGTTCTTAATTACTCATCCAGTAAAAGAGCAGCAAATAGACAAAACGATGCTACAGAAGCGGCGCATGAATATGATCTTGCTAAATGGCAATTCAATTGGCAAGAGATGCAGGATGAATATGCTTTCAAACATGAAAGCTTTGAAATCCAGAAATATAATGCAGAGATGGAGCGCATCTATAGGGATGGTCAAGCTACTAATGCTTGGATTGACAAGATGAAGATGCGTGAATTTGATTATAATAATCAAGTTGAAGCGTATAATGCTAGCGTCCAAGCTTATGAAGAACAGTTAGATTATAATGCACTTGCTGCTGAATTATCATTGAATGATAAAACCAGACAGTATAATGAAAACTTAACTAAATTAGGTTTTCAAAATGAACAATTAGTAATGGACTACTCGTTTAATATACGAGGTCTACGAGTACAAAAAGATCGTAAAGATTTAGAATTAGCCGCTAAAGGTCAGCAACAAGAGTTAGCTGGATTAGCTGCATACGGTAAAGCTGCAAATATGGGTCAAGCTGGTAGAAGCGCTAGAAAGAATATGCAATCAGTTCTAGCTGCTCATGGTTTTGCACAGCAAGGTTTAATTGATATGGCTCTTAATGATCAAAGCCAGTATGGATTAAGTCTTGAAAAAGAAATGTGGGGATTAGAGTTTGGACAACGACAACTCAAAGAATCTATGAAGAGTGCAACAGATCAATATAGTGCAGATTATCAACACATTGAACTTAAGCAATGGGAAGCTGATATGGCTGCTCATAGTAATATTGCTCAAGTACCAATAATGCCACCTCATCCTAGCAAACCACTTAAGTTACCTGAACTTGTAACTCAACCTCCTAAACAACCTCCTACTATTGATCGTTATAAGAAGACAAGACCTGTACCAGGCGCTATGGCGGACACAGGACTTGGACCTATTCTTTCTGGTGTAAGTGCTGGAATGAGTGCATACAGTGGGTTTGGAGCCGCAGGTTTACTTTAATAAAATTAATTAAACAGAATGTCCAATTACTACAACGGGTACGCCCAAGACAAAGATTGGTCCATTAGAATAGATGACCCATCTAAACGAATACGCGCCAGAGGGATACAACAGCTTCAATATATGGAAGCTGATCTTAAATGGAATGCACAGCAGTCTGACAGATGGCTGCAGGCAATGCGTCAAAATGTACAATTAGAAGCTCAGAATCGTTCGGAGAACTTCCAGCTAAGGCAGAAGTTCAACCGAATGTTTGCTGAAGCTGATTGGAATCAAAAAAAATCTCATATAGATAGAGCTAAAGGCGAGCATGATAAAGCTCGCCAATGGCAGAAAGATTTATTAGCTTTTACTAAAACTGGATCAGCTTTCTTAGCTCAACAAGAAGCGGAACGAAAGCAAACTGTTCAAGCTTTATGGAAAGATCATGCTAATAAATGGGGTTTGAATCCTCAAATAGTTGAACAGGTAAATCAAGTTAAATCTGAGGCATGGAAAAATGACATGCAATCTCAGAACATCTATAAGACACTAGCAGCTAAAGGTGTCCCAGATGATGTTATAAGAAGCCTACATGGACTTGGACAGTATGGTCAGATTGCAATTGCTGAGAATCATGCTATTGAAAGATCTAGGCAGCTTGGTGTACATTATGAGAAATATGCTCATGAACCTATTCAGATAGGAGATCAGTCAACTACCTTTGCTGCAGCTCATGCTTCTGGTGATCCTAGACTTCTAGGTGAAGTGATGAGGCAGCTTAAATTAAAGGTTGATGAAGAATATGGTGGCTCAATATCTGCAAAGGTTAAAGAGACATCAGGTGCATGGCAGATAGAACAGCAGATTGATGCGGAATTCTATCGTACTCAACGTGTAGCAGCTCAAAAAGCAGGTATTAGAGAGAATGCAAAACGAATAGAATCAATATTTAAAAACCAATTAAATCAAATAAACCCAGTAACAGGTTTAAAAGTTCATCCTGGTGCAGCCTTTTTAAAGATGATTGAGCATGATGCTGGTGGACCAGATGCTTCTGGAGAGTCTAAAAGGGCTGCTAGATTAGCTCTTAATTCTACTATTAGTGCTGGGTTAGCAGAAGGATTCTTTGATGTTGAAGATATAGCTAAAATAAATGATTATGTATTTACTCCTGATGGGTCAACGAAACCAACAACTATAGGAGCTCATTGGCAGGGTGAAGCTTTTGCTCGTGATAGAGTCGTTAAAGCTAGACTTATAGAAGATCAAAAATTAGCTGAGATTGAAACACAGAAATATAAGGTTAAAAAATCAGCTTTTCTATCAGATACTTATGCTATAGTATATCCAGAAGACGGTAGTGAGGTAGATCAAGAAACTTTAATGAATAGATTTAAAGCAGCAGTTCAATTAGGATATGAAGATTCAGCTAATTTAATTCAAAAACGTTTAGCATTGAATGGAGCTTCTGGTATAAATGATGCTGCAGGTAGACTTAGAGTTCAACAAAAAATAAGAGAAGGTCATTTTATACCATCTAATTATACTACTGATTTAAATCTAACACCTCCAGTTAAAACGGAGATGGATGCTTTAATTGCAAAACATAATAGAACCTCTCCTACAGGAGGTGAGCATGGTACTGCTAAATTACTTAGAGCAGAACTTTTAAATCTATTAGAAACTAAAGTACCGAGTAGGAATAGTTTCTCTAAGATACCTGGATCTAGTGCAGCTTTACAAAGTTTATATGAAGAGTCTGTAGTTTGGTATAAAGCTCATATTAGAAAACATGGGTTTGATACACATAATGATGCTTTACAGTATGCTAGAGATATGGCAGAAAAAGAGGTATCTAAACCTACTAGCAGATGGAGATTAGAGCATAATAAAGATTTAGGTATTAGAGATTTTGTAGGTTTTAGAGCTAATAAAGACAGAGCAGCTATTAAAACTGATATTGTACCAACTATAAAAGCTGTACAAAAGGATGTAAGTTATTTAGATAATAATTCTGTTATTGAAAGGGACTTAGTGTATGATCATTATCAAGCTATTAAAGAAGGAAGAGGTACAGCAGATATACCTATAGCTTTAATACTAGAGAATCAGGCTCTTGTACCATCTCATGTGACTTTAGAAAAGCAAAGGAATTATTATAATAGTAATTTAGAGCCAGGTCAGCTTGAAATACCAGAACCTCCTGATGACTACTTAGAAAAGATTGATAGTAGTCGTAGTGAAATAGCACCTGCATTACGTTATAAGTTAGGTCTTAATAATCCTACAGAGATTAATGCTGCTTATGCAGGTAGTCAGAAACCATTACCTTATATAGACAGTCCTATATCCTTTGCACGTAATTCAATACCAAATACACTAGGTATTACTTATAATAATATAGATGATGGAAGATCAGATGTTGATTCAGATGGATTCAATTTAACTGATTTAACTATCAATGAAGTATTAGCTTTAGGTGATAACAGGTATGGAGCATTTAAGTTAGATTCAAACCGTATAGAATCATCCTTAGATGGTGCTGGTTTAAAAGGATCAGATAAGTTTAATAAAACAAATCAGAATAAAATATTTGAATTACTATTTAGAACAGAAGGTTTATTACCATGGCTAGAGGATTTACAAAGACCTCTAATTGATGGTACTACAATTGCTGATCCTGAAACTATGGATCAATTGACAGAAGCATATGAAGCTTTAACTAAACCTTTTGAACCACGTTCAAGTGCTTGGGTACGCCCTGAGTTACAACAATATATGAGGCCAGTTAATGTCTGAATTAAATCCAATAGAACAATTAGGCGTTGATCCTGGCTTACAAGCTGAAGCTAACTTCATCAATCAACGTGCTGATGAATTCACTAGATTAGAAGAAGAGAAAAAGAAACAGGAAGAACTAGAACCAGTACAGACTGAAGATAAATTCTCTGATGTAGGAGATGTGGTTAGAGGTGTAGCTGAAACTGCACTTCAACCAGTCTTAGGTGTAGGCGACTTTGCTTCTGATGTAGTTGGAATTGTACCTTGGCTTAAACCTATTGATCAATGGTGGGATGATAATTCATATCGTTCAACACATCCTGGTCACAAACTATTACGTGATGCATCTTCTATAATTCTACCTACTATGATAGGTGGAGGTGCTATTGTTAAAGGAGCTCAAGCTACTAACTTTGCTCTACGTTCTGGTAAAGCTGTAAATACTTTAGGTAAGATTGCAGCTTACACTGGTGTAGATACTACTGTAGCTATGATATCATCTCATTCAAAGAAAGATGATAATATGGGTGCTGTATTAAATGACTGGTTAGGCTGGGATATACCGTGGGCTACTAGAGCCAGTGATAGTCCTGATGTTCGATGGAAAAAGAACGTTATGGAGGCAGCTGGATTTGCAGGAGGGGTAGAACTACTAGGCGCTGCATTTACTTTTGGAAGAAAAGCGAAGTTATTCCCAAGAGATGGTGTAGCAGATCAAGCTATTAAAGCAAGAGATGCTAGACTTTCTTTATATGATAATCCTATTGATGCTGCAGTACAACCTAGAATCGAAGCTAGAACTGCTGCTCAGACTGAAGAAGCTTTAGATGTTTTAAAAAGAGATCCTACAGGCAAAGAAGGGTATAATCCATTTGTCAATGATATAGGAGAAGATAATGCTGGAAGAGCAGTATCTAACTTAGAACCTGATCCACTTCAAGCTAAATTAGATCAAGCTGCTATTCAAAATAATCTTGATACTTATAATGGTAGAGCAGCTCCAGTAACCAGTGAGTCGTTCTTAAAACGATTCAGAACAACTGTAAACTCAGGTGAACGTGCTGCAGCTTTAGATGATTTATTCACTTCTATATCACCTGACTTTGATGCTATTGTAGGTAAAACAAAGATAACTTCAGAACAAATCAACCAATCAGTTAATAATCTAACTGAATCTTTATTTGGTAAGGATGTAAGTTTTAAAGATTTTGAAAAGATTGTAGATAATATGAAGTTAACAGTGTTTAATTCAAATACTGTATTAAGTGAGAAGGATTGGATTATTGCTTCAAGAGCTTTAAAAGAGGCATATGAAACAATCTTTGATCCTAATCAACTGAGAGCTTCTGCTATGCTTACACAGCAAGCTGCTGATACTATTACTGATACAGCTGCTGCTGCTACTATGATTGATGGTATAGCTAATACAGCTAGACAACAAGAAATTATATTTGATAAGCTAGCTTTACTTGCAGATGAAGTTGCGAGTAATCAGTATATTACTAATAAAGCTGTAGAATACCGTAAACTAATACAGAGTGGTGATCAGCCAACTGCTTTAGCATGGCTTAATCAACAAACTAATAAGTTTAATGAATTCCTAACAAGTAGAAAAGCTAAGACAAATGAAGTAAACGATTTCTTTAAACAGACTGCAAAAGAAAACCCCCATTATTATAAAGCTTTTAATATGCTTTATGATAAAACTAACGGTAATGTAGATCAAATCCATAAAATGCACGCTTGGGCTGAAGATAAAATCGGTCTAATAAAGAAGGGTATTTGGGATAAGAATCCACAAGTACCTAGTATTATTGTTCAAGGTATGCAGACAGCAAGAATCAATAGTATTCTAATGGGTCTTGCACCAATCCGTGCTCTAGCTGGTAACACCACATTGATCACTATGAAGCCTATTAGTGTTCTTGCAGGAGCTAGATTAACTGGTGATGTAAAAGCATTTAAACGTGCTCAATATGTCTATGGTGGTATCTCTGAGAATATAAAGCGTGGGTTTAAAGTGATGTCTGAAGAATGGCGTCATGCTGTTCAACATCCAGAAGAATTACAAATGCGTGGTCGTGCTGACCTTAGACAAGCTAAGATTGAAGATATGGAGATCTTAGATGAAATCGCTAGAGGCTGGGAAGCTAATGGTGAGAGAGGTAAGCTAGCAATGTATAATATTGGTAGAGGTTTATCTTGGTGGAATAATCAGACATGGACTAAATACGGTACAGCAGCTCTGTACTCTATTGATGGTATGTTGAATTCCTTTATGGCATCTGGTATGGCCAGAGCTAGAGCTTATGATAATATCCTATCTCAGACACGTGGAGCTATACCAGATGTAGCTAAAATGGATCAAATGCAGCGTGAATTATATTCGAAAGCATTTGATAGTAAAGGTGTGCTTACAGATAAAGCAGCGAAAACAGCTGCTAGTGAGCTAGCTTTGAACATGGATAATAATGTTGTTCAAGAATTCGATAGATTTTTAAATAACTTCCCTGTAGCTAGAGGTTTATTCCTATTCCCTAGAACTGGTATAAATGCATTAGAGGTTGCATGGTCGTTTAACCCTGCTAGCAGCTTAGGTCCAGCTCTTACTAGAGCACGCAGAGTTTTAGGTGCTACGACACATGAAGCTAAAGTAGCAGCTTTATTAGAACATGGAATGGATTATAGCGATGAAGCTTTCGCTGCATTAAAGAATGAGTATATTGGTCGTCAAATCATGGGTAGTACTGTGGTTATGGGTGCTGGTATGCTAGCTTTAGAAGGTCAATTAACTGGTAATGGTCCTCAAGATGCTGGTGAAAAACGTCGTATGCTTGCAATGGGATGGAAACCTAAATCCATTAAGAATCCATTAACTGGTGAATGGCATAGTTATGAAGGATTCGAACCATTTGATAAGCTATTAGGTCTTACTGCTGATATTGTTTATCAAGGTAACCGTGTTGATCAATCAATAACTGAAGACTTCTTTAGAAAAACTGCATATTCTATTAGTATGAATATAACTAATAGCACATTCCTTAGTGGTTTTAACCCTATTGCAGGATTAATATCTGGTGACCCAGGTGCTTGGAATAGATTTACAGCACAGCAAGCAGATCAATTGCTTATACCATTTAGAGGTGTGAGAAGCATTCTCAATAATGCAGTTACTCCTCAACTGAAGGATGTTGAAAATGACTTCTGGGCTTATATGCAGAATGCTAATAAGTTCATGTTTAATAATAATGAGTCATTAAAAGATCTAGTTGATGTTTATACAGGTGAACCTATAAGAGATCACGATACCTTCACTGCAGTATTTAATTCAATTCTACCTATGTTTAAAAATAACGGAGGTGGAGAAGGATGGAGACAATGGTTACTAAGTACTGGATGGGATGGTTTACAACAACCTAGAAAGAATCCTATTAGTAAGATGCCTTTAACTACATCTGAACGTCACTTTATTAATAACTGGATAGGTAAGAATGCTAACCTTAAAGGTCAGATAATAAAACTAATGTCTGAAGGAGATGGCTACTGGAATAAACAGTTACAAGATTATGTCAAACAAAGAGGTTTAAAAAACCAACAAGATTGGCCTATTAAAGAGCTTCTATTACATAAGGAATTAGATCGAATACATGATGAAGCGTTTCAAGCTGCATGGGATGCATTAGAAGCTAGGAACTTTAGTAATACAAGCTTGGGACGTGAAATAGAATATAGAAATTATCAACTTAGACGTGGAGACATCGAAGGCGCTTCTGAAACTCAAAAGAGCGTTAAACGTTTCATGAAAGAAACTAACATTAAATAAAGCATTATGGCTACAACTTCAAATTCATATACGGGAAACGGTTCCACCGTCGATTTCTCTTTCACATTTCCATATTTAAAGTCTACTGACATCAAAGTAACAGTTGATGAAGTAGTACAAACCATTACAACTCATTACTCATTACATAATGCAACAACAATTCGCTTTGTCACAGCACCTGCAAGTGGTAAAGCGATAAAGATTTATAGAGATACTGCTAGTGATAAACTTGCTGCAACCTTCTACCCAGGTTCAGCAATTCGATCTAGTGATCTTAATGACAACTATACACAGAATCTTTACGTTACTCAAGAAGCGGAGAATGATTCTACTACTGCTCTCACTAACTCTCGTGTTCTTGAAAGCGGGGCTTATGTTTCTGCTATTACAAAAGCTGCAGCTGCTGTAACTACATCTAATACTGCATCTACTAACGCTTCTAATGCTGTTAGTACAGCAAATACCGCTAACAGCACCGCTAATACAGCTAGCACAAATGCAACTAACGCAGTCAGCACAGCTAACACAGCTTCCACCAACGCAACTAATGCAGTTAATACAGCGAATACGGCGTCTAGTAACGCAACAAGTGCGGTCACCACAGCAAACGCAGCTGACACAAAGTCAGATAATGCTGTCTCGACGGCAAACACAGCTTCGACGAACGCTACGAATGCTGTATCAACAGCCAACACAGCAAGTACCAATGCCACAAATGCTGTTAGTACAGCTAACACGGCTTCAACTAATGCTACTAACGCAGTAAATACAGCTAACGCTGCAAGTGCTGCTGTAGCTGCTGCTGTGCTTTATACACCAAAATCTAATAAGGCAGCGTTACAAGCTACAGAGCCTACTGAAGATGGATATTATGAAGTAGCAGACTCAAGTGATTTAGCTAATGGAACCTGGACTACTAATTCAGTTTCCTATACATTAAGTGGTATACCTTCTAGTTTCCAAGGAAGTGCAGGGTTAACAGTTCGTTTATCTTATACCCACTCTAGTAAAACTTATGCTTGGTCTAGTTACTTTGCTAATGATCCAGAAGAGAGATATATTTCAGATACTAGAACCTTTGGTCCTACAGTAACTTATACAGTTAAAGTAGCTACAAAGACTTCTCAACATAGATATAACGGTACAGGGCATTCTAGTGGTTTCACTATTGATGCTCAGCAAGCTCCATTCTTGGAACTTAACCCAGGAATGACATATAAATTTGATCAGGCAGATAGTTCTAATTCTGGTCACCCACTTGTCTTCTATGAAGTGGCAGATAAATCTACAGGATATACTACTGGAGTGACTACTAATGGTACACCTGGTAATGCAGGTGCTTATACACAAATAGTTACATCTGATACTATACCTACAATTCTACACTACCAATGTTCTAGCCATGCTTACATGGGAAATGCAATGCAATGTAATACTGCATTCGATAGAACCGCACACCAAATTATAGATGCTGGTAACTTTGACAACGGTACAAGTACAGCAGCATTATCAAACACTTATGATGGAGGCAATTTCGACAGCTAATGGGAACACCAACAACTAGAACACCTGTTCGTATTGGACGGGGTACATACTCAAATTTAAATTCAAGTAAAGGAGATATCCTTGAAGGTGAAGTCGTTTACGCGACTGATCAAAATAAACTATATGTCAAAGAAGGTTCGAATCTTGAATCAGTTCAGATAGATGCTAGCTTATACGCTACTTTAGCAGGTTCTACATTTACAGATAATATTATTGTAGACAACCAGAAGGAACTGAGATTCGAAGAAGCA
>VTLG01006564.1_pt1 | contig 12965 bp, 17 predicted proteins | sample 4694571 | NCBI WGS metagenome assembly VTLG01 (sample SAMN12604809, study PRJNA352737) | marine metagenome | biome: ENVO:00000447; feature: ENVO:00000209|ENVO:00000569|ENVO:01000036; material: ENVO:00002151; isolation source: viral sequences binned using virsorter ... | reverse complement strand
TGGCTGACAGTAACAGAATTAGAATTGCTCATGCGGTGTAACCTTCACTTACAAATAGTTTACCCTCTAAATAATAGTTTTTGTTACCCCCTGGTTCTGTTAGTAATACGTCATAAAATAAAATATCTGGAGTAAAGTTTGCTGTGTCTGTATCAGCTAAATTCATATCAATAATTCCATTACCTCTATCTGTATAAGTTATAGCCCAATCTGCATATTTTGTGGAGCGTGATTCATCATAAACTTGTGCTTCTACTGTATATCCGTTCAAACTTATTGCCGATCCAGTGGAATCTTTAAATGTCAATTTAATAGGAAAATCTGCTCTACGTTGAACAGTAAAATTCTTTTTCCCTGGAATAATTGCCATTAGCTATATGGAGATGTGCCTAGTATATCAGTTTTCCATTGTGCTTTTAGTGCATCAGCATCACTAGCAGAAGCTATACCAGCATCAGCAGGAGCATCTCTTAATGCTTGCTTTTTAGCAACAATATCAGTTGTACTAGCACCTGTTTCTAATGCCTTTTGAAATTCAATGTCAAGTTCTGCAAGTTTTGGTGTTCTTGCATTTCTAATATTTGTTTTGTGAATTTCTCTGGCTTTTGCCATGTCAATACCAAATCCCATAATTTACTCCGTATAAGTCCAAGCATTTCTGAAACTCCTATCTGTAGGAATCGCAGATTTATTAACAGTATAAACTGTCTTACCACTAGGGCAATCTTTATCCTTTATCTGATCTAAGGTCAACTCGCAATTATCTGCTGGAATGACAATAGAAATACCACCATCATCATTTTCGTAAATAAATAGTGTGTCTGAATTAGCCATAAGTTTTTTCTTTTATTATAATTTAATTATCAAAAAGCACAAATGAACTAAAAGGGTCATCAGCTAATGAACCCCCACCATCAAGACATCTATATTGGAAAGCACTTGTACTACAGTTACCATCTACTATTTGAGTATGTAAACTAGAGTCACTAGAAGTTGCAACAGCACAGGCATTTACATTAGTAAGTGCAGTGGAAAAGTTAACATTAAATGTGCCTGTTCCTTGATCAGAAATAGAACTAACTCCGAAAGAATCTAAAGTACTAGCACCTGACATATTGATTAAAACCCATGCTTTTGCCCTACCCCCTGCAATTTGTTCTGGGGTTGAACCAGATCCACCGCTTGTATTTTGAATTGTATTGACTTTAAGTGTGCTCATTTATTAATCTCCATGAATGACACAATGAATAAAGTCTGTGTCTTGTAATGTAAGTGCATTACTCATAGCTGGTGTTTTAAATCTTACAGATCCAGTTTGCAATTGATTACTAACTGGACTTCCAGAAGTATCACCGAAAATTGTTGAAAAAGAGTTTGATGTTGCTCCAACATTACTTCCTGTTACTGCGTAGTTAGCATTTGCCATTGCAGTAGTAAAACTTAGTTCAAAATCACCAGTTCCGTGATCTGTTATTGAGCTAAAATTAAAGCTGTCTCTAAAAGCTGGTGTGCTTTGACAATTCATATTGCACCAAGCCTTTGCAAGTTGTCCTTTTTCCGTACCAGAACTATTTTGGAATACTGGTGCTGATGAATCAGAACTTTTTATTGTGCCGACTTGTAATGTACTCATGGTTTTGGATTTGCGTCTTTAACAGCTTTTATGTGGGTTGCCCACGTTCCAGTTGTGTCTAGTTTACCCGCAAGCATATCTTTATACAACATATCAAGTTGATCTCCAATATCAGCATAATATGTGCCAACCTTGTCGCCTAACGTGCCACCTAATCTATCAGTTTTATACTTATTTGCAACAGCTTCAGCATCTAATTCGCTTCGTGCAGTATCAACAAGAGATTGATTTATTTCGATTTTATTGCCACTTTTATCAAAAACACCTGTACCGTCATCTATTACACCAAAGTCTGGGTAAGCTCTCATTATGGCATTATGATCTAAACTCACATTCCTACCTCCATTGCTGTCATTGATGATGCACCACGAAATCTATCACCTGCATCTGTATCACTTTCACCTCTATTTACAAAAATATCTGTGTTACTTCCCTCTCCTCTACATTGCAATTTATAAGTTGTTGCACTCGTAGTATTTGGAGAATCCAAAAAAGGTACGCAGTAATGATAACTGTTGACACTTGATGGGGGGTTTCCTTGAAAAGCTGTTGATCTTGTTCTATTACTTGCAGCATCACCTATATGAATATTAGTGCTACCTCTTACAATAATAAAACCATGTCTATGAGATTGATTTGCAGCCAAGTTTATACTTGGAATTATTAAAATTTTATTACTTGCACTTTGCGGAGTAATCGTTACTGTCATACCTGTAATATCAACAAAAGAACTGCCAGTGTTTGCACTAAAAGTATCGGTTTTAACTGTTTGAACAATTTGAATTATTCCACCACTAGCACCAGATGGTAAACCACCTCTCGGAATAATACTGTCGACTTTTAATTGGCTCATAATTTAAACAACAGTCCAAGTTTCACCAGTTCCAACTGTGACCGTTACACCTGATTGTATAGTAATTGGTCCAAAGCTGCCAGCATTTTTACCATTTGTTATTGTGTAATTTTGTGTAACTGTTTGATCGTTCTCCCAAAATATTTCATCTGAACCTCCTCCAACTGCTCCACCTCCCGCAGCAGCCCAACTTAACGTTCCAGAAGCATCAGATACAAGAGCATAGCCAGAAACAGCAGCATCGGTAGCTGGTAAAGTCCATACAATATTAGATGAAACTGTAGATGGTGCTTGAAATCCTACATAATTACTACTATCAGCATCAGCAAAACGTAAATCATTTTGAGCTTGAAGTGTTATACCATTTGCATCCATTATTAATCTTTCTGTACCACTGGAAGAAAATCCCATTACATTTGCAGATTTTCTAAATAATCCTAAATCTGTATCCGTGTCAAACGATAACGCTGGAGAAGAGGCACTACTAGAGTCATCTATCAAGAGTTGACCTGTCATCGTACCACCTGATCTTGGTAATAGACCTAAATTAGCTTGATCTATACTTCCAACTGTTGTAAAACTACTTCCTGATCCTCTTATTTTTAAAGTATTACTATCGCTTCTTAAAAACCACATTCCTGCAACACATTGCGAATCAGCTAAATCTGAACTTTCAGCACTTTGACCTTGTAATGCTTTCAAACAAGCCTGTATATCTAGCCTTACACTTTGACCAGAAGCATTATCTATAGTGAAATCTGTTACAGATAAACTCATAACTAATTACTTTTTGTTTTCATTTTACCCTCCTTTACCAAAACCAACAGCACTATAGGTAAAGTTCCTATCAATACTAGCATTACTTGAATTTTTAAAATGCACTGTAAAACCAGTTCCAGATATACTACTTAATTCAAAATAATCACCTGTTGCCATATTTTGTGGAGAAACATTAACTGAGGGTTTTGGAATACCTGTGATACTAGATGTACCAACAAAAAAAGGTGCTGTAAATGTAACCGCTTTAGCTCCTGCTCCAGACGCTATAACAGATGACTGTTCAGTTCTTGAGGGCATCTCTGCTGAATAACCTAATTGTTGTACAACTATATTTTGCGCAGGATCAGTAGTCTCTAATGTTGCTCTAAATTGAAATCCTCTGCCTTTAAAAGTACCATTTGCAATTTCATTGAAAGATGTGTAAGTAGGTGAACTGCTTGGATTATCAGTTGTAGTTCTTACAGATAATTTTGCATTTACTCTATCAGCCACATCACCATCCCAAGTAGGCCAAGTATCAACAAGTCCTGTTTTACTATCAAATAAATCCGAAGGATAAAAACCAGCACTTTGAAAATGTCTTTTTAAGACAAGTGAGAATGTGCCTTCTAAATCTAAAGTAGCTCCAAAATCGTAAGTTCCTGTAGCTTTTGTTGCTGGACTTGTAATTCCAATATTAGTTAATATCAGTCCTCCTCTACTAGAACTATATTCAGTATTATTAAACAAACTAGAAGTAGTGTTGTTAAATGGAGGACTATCAGTATCTTCTCTATCAGTTTTAACAGTAATCGAATCTAAAATATCGACTAAAGATAAACTTACACTTGTTGCATTAACACTAAATCTACCACCATCATCTTGAAACTTAACAAGATAAGTTCCTGGGAGGGCTGGACAAATTACTTCATTACTAGCTCCAGCCACGGCTGGAATTACGTCAACAGCAGATTCAAAAGTTGCTCCTGTTCCTGTTTGATTAGAATGTCTAACAAAAACCCTTCCTCCGTGCAAAACATCAAGAGCAACTGATTGTGTAAATCTAAGTCTTACAAACTGTTCATTTATTGGTTCGATTGTTAAACCAGCAACATCTTCTGGGGGATCTATTTTACCATCAGTTGATATTGAACCACTTAAAGGACTTGTTGATAATTTACCTGCTGCATTGTACGAATAAACTTCAATATCATACTTTCCTTTTTTCGTATCCATAATCTCAAAGTCATTACCAAAAACAACCTGAGTAATAAAATTATCTTTTATATTATCTTCCGCAACAAAACGATAATTTAATTGGTATTGACTAGCTCCTTGTGGTTTTTCAAAAACAGTTCCCGTATCACTGTTAAAAGTTGTAGCTGGTTCTTTCCAACTAATAATTAATTTTGTTCTTGCAACACCATTTACAACTATAGTTTTTTCAACTGCTGTTAAATTACTAGGAGGAGATAAAGGATCATTTAAAGTAGATATTTTTCTTTCTGGTAAAGGTATATTATTTTCAATGAAATTATATTTACCCTCTACATAAGTCAAAGCAGTAATAGCATAATTTATATCATTCTGTTCTTCTATTTGGATAACTCTAAATAGTTGAGTTTGCAAAGTTGTACTAGATATAAGATAAGGTGAATTTGTAGCTGGTGCAGACGTAAAGGTAGATTGAGTTGTTTGATTACCTTCGCTATCTGTTTTTACAACACTATTTACAGTAATAACTGCTCCTGTAATATCAGAAATACTGCCAACTTCTACAGTTCCGTCAGAAAGCATTGCACTAATAGTTGGATTATCGTTTAAAGCTGGTAAGTTTGTTTGTGCCTCTGCATCTATATTTATAGTTGTAGTCGTTGCAGATACAATACGACCACCTCTTCTCGAACCTGCTCTAACAGGATCAGCTACCTCAATTACAGAACCAGGTCTTACTAATAAACCAGAATCTATAGAAGTTGTAAAAGAACAAGTTTCACTTTCATTTTGTTCAGCGAAAAGTATTGCACGACCTAATCTTGCAGCTTGATTACGAGATGTACAACCAAATGCTTTTACTTGTTTAACAATCGTTCCAAGTTTAGATATTGCTGTTGCATCTTCCACTACCTCAAAATCTACTTCTTTTGAATCCATATTGAAGTAGCTAACAGAAACAACAGAATGACGTTGTTTTAAGCTGCTACCTTGATATGTGAAACCCGTTTCTCCTACGTTTGATAAGTTAAATAAATAACTAGGTGAAGTAGGTTTATCTTGCGAAATACTTATTGTTCCAGCAGACCATATAGGCATACATCTCATAACACCTGCTAAATCTTTTATCGCATCAAAAGCCTCTGTAGGACTTTGGATATTCACATTACAACTAAATCTTGCTTCTTTTGTACCTGCGCCCGTTCCATCATCAACTAATTCATTCGCAAATTTAGATGCAGCAAAAAAACTAAACAAATCAAGATTAGAAAAGGTTGTAGCATCAGTTGTTTGATCTGGAGCGATATGATCTCCTAACCCATAGCGTTTAGTTGTAAGAAGATCAAGAAGTATCATTGCAGGGCATGAGCACCATTTTGCTGCTTGCATTGTTCCAGCAAATATGTAGTTTTCTGGATACTGTATTCTTCCCGTATTTACATCAACTGTTGGCGTGCCAGAACTATTAGCACCTGCTCCAGGGATTCTAATTTTTATACCTCTAATTTTATATCTTCTTGAAGGAACTGAATTAAAAATTTTACTATCTACTCTCAATGCCATGTAAGCACTGTCTGGATAAGTTGAACTACTATCAACTACTTGTTGTATAAAAGAAAAAGTAAATTCATCTCTTAAAAAACCAGCAGGGTCAGCATCAGCAGTAACTCTTTCAACCTTTACATTAACAGGAAAACTAAGAGCAGTTCCATTAGAATCAACCATTTCAAGTCTATGATCTCTCGAATAAGAGTCAGCAGTTCTACCTGTTACAGAAGTATTTACCCTTTCTACATAAGAACCTCCACTCGCTTGAACAGAAATCTTATATTCAACAGTAGAACCGTGAATATTGCCATCGTCATCTGATCTCTGAATTTGTGCCCAAGTTAAAGTAACAATAACAGCATCACAAGCTGTATCAATTTGTTTAATAACAGGAGCACTTGTGGTTACGTTAGCAGTGCTGACAGCTTGAGGTGTTCGATTTTCTGTTGGTATTCCTGATAATTTAGTCTGATTACTTTCTCCAAAACGTGTTTTAAAGGTAACATCTTGAAAATTAAAATCAGAAGTAACTGGGTTTGTATTATCTGCTGAAGAATTTAAAACAGGAGTATCATTTAAAAATACATCTTTTAAAGCAGCATTATTATATGCAGTAGATGTTCGATCAGTAATACCAGCTTTTGATGGAGTTGAAAAGCCTTCTATTTCTCCTTCAGATATTAAATCTTGAACAGTAGCAAACTGCCTACTATGTAAAGTATCAGGAGCACGATATGGTTTTGGTGGTGGCTTTGGTCCACCTGCTCCTCGTATAAGTTTTCTTTTGTCTGTCATCCTTCTACCTGATTAGTGTCTATAGCAGCAGAGATCACAACTGAACCTGTCATAATTTCACCATACACGATGGGAATAGGAGTACCAGCCCTTGATGTGTTTTGAAGTCCACTAAAACTAAACGATAATCTAGGATCTTGCTCTGAATCAAAACCATTGTCTTTAGGTAATGGAAATAATAATTCACTTACACCTTGCAAAGCTAAAGATGCACCAACATATAACATAGTTTTGGTTAAGAAACCAACTTTAGCTAAAGAACCAGCTTTTATTCCTTGCATTAAAGTCAATCCACTACCTGCTGGCATAAGAAATGCAGCACCTATTAATACTGCACCTAGTAATAGTTTACCTAAACCACCTCTACCAGCACCAGCTATAACTGGTACGAAATGTATATCTTGTTGTCCTACAGGATGATGAACTTCAGTTTCATCAATATCATAATCTCCTACTTTTACCTGATAATAGTTAGGACTCATGTGTCGTTCTAACTGAGGAAAATTATTTAACAAAAAACTTACAGCATTACCTACACTACTAACTTCTGCCTCGAACTCTTTATGCCCGACAAATTCAGCTAATTTTCCGTAAAGTTTTATTTTACGCAACATACCGATACCTCTTTCCTGTACATTTTAACAACCATTCAGAGTAAGGCTCTCTACAAGATAGTCTATCGGTTAAATGATGGATTACATCTCCTTTAAAAAATAACGCTACATGATTTAAGTTTGGATTCATAATACTCATTAACAAAACATCGCCATTTTCAAGTTTTTCATCAGGTCTAAGTTCTCTAAAATTAGTTCGCCAAGCACAATCTTCAAACATAGGTTTATCATTAAACTCTTGAGGTGTTATAGGTCTTTCCCAATCTCTAAGCTCTATATTTTTTTCTTCTTTATACCAATCTCTTATTAAACTCCAACAATCAGTAATACCCCAGACCCATTGCCTTCCTAACAATGGAGGTTTATAGCCAGATGGTTCTAAATATGCCCATTGTTCTGTTCTTGGATTAACAATATACCAAGGTAAATTACTATCTTCGCAACTAATTTTATCTGCTTGACTAGGTGTTGGAGGGTCTATTGGATGACTATGAAATATAGCTGTAATTTCACCAGTATTATCTGCTTTAACATAATCCTCTGGATCAAGAATAAAACATTGATGATCTGTCATAGAAAGATTACGACAAGGGAAATATTTTAATTTTCCTCTAATATTTAAAACAATGCCTACAGCTTCTTTAGGATCTTGGTCTTTCGCATGAACCAACGCATCATTTTGCCAAGTCATTGTGTAAACGTACCAATAGCAGGGAAAATAGAACGAGTTGCCTGGCGTTTCGGAATACGAACACCAGCAAGATCAGTAGGTGCAGCGAGTTCAAATTCAACAGTTAGTCTAGTTTCTGCTGATTTGCGATCAATAGAATAAATTTCTTTTGGAAATTCTGCCGAAGGATCTGCTGTAGCATTTGTTCCATCAGCAAAATTATCTGCATCAATAAATTTAGCTAATGTTCTAATTCTGGTAACTGTAGCTCCTGTCAAATCATTTCCTGCTGTAACTTCATTTACATCTAATAAAATTGAAGAAATTAAACCTGTAACATTACTTACTATTAATTTTGGTCGAGGTAGTTGTCCTTTTTGAAAAGCAAAACCTGTCGCTTTTATAGGAAATCTAAGATACTCAACCCCTTTCCATTTAATTTTATTATTTGCATCTAAATTACTACCTGCATGAAAATAATATGTTGTACTAGCACCATGTAATGCTGAATCTAATTTAAGTTGAAATAACTCAATAATGGCAGAAGGATTTATAGATTGTAAATCTGCAAATGTACTACTAAATGAAACATATCTAACATCATTATCATAGACAGTTTGCCCTACAACACTTGCCCAATTTGGTTCGCTAGAACCAGTAGTACCTGCGGTGGTTACTTTAAAAAATAATCCGTTATTTGCAGAAGTGGGTGCAACTATCGTGCCTAAAGATAAACTAGCACTAGCAGACCAAACAGTAGTCATTATGAAGCAGGTTCAAATACTTGTCTAAAGGTGGCTTTAATTGTAGCTCTATTATTATATGGTATTGATTTGGTCCAGTTTTCACAAACAAATTCAGAAGATGAACTTTCTCCTGGAGGAGTAAAAGTAAAGCTATCACTATCATTTGCTCTAGCATCTAAAAATGTTTCTATCTCGTCTGATTCTGTTTCTGAAACATTAAAAGTAAGTTGAAAAACTTTTGGATTTTGATGCTGTGCTAACCCAAATAAAAGTCTATGCTCATATCCATCAGCAAAACGAACTGTTCTAGTATTTGGTGCGGATCTTTTTTGCTGTCCATATATAGGTTTTATTGAAGGAAACGTAGCCATTATGCAAGTAAACCTCCTGGTCTTTGTTGCTGTATTATTTCAGATTGTACAGCAGCAGAAATAAGCAGACCAAGTTCTCTGCCTTGTTCTTCATCTCCTTCTACATTAGATCCAGAGGCATCTACGTTTACTACGATATTTGTTGAACCAAGATTGTGATTTGGAATTATAGTTCCTGCACTATTAGGAACAAAAAGTTCTGGACCTCTTTCTCCTACCAATGAAGGTCTACCAACAGGAGGTTTACCACCATTAGCAAAACTATTCATCGTAAGGGTATTTGGATCGGTTTGTCCTCGATTAAAACCTGCAAAGACATCAGTTTCGCCACCACCTGCTCCTCCTCCAAAAAATCTCAATCCAATTCCTAATATTTTCATCCTTATTTGTTGTGCAATCATCTGTGCAGCCATATCTAAAAACGCATCTGCTGTACGCATAAATAGATTTCTTAAAGCATCTTGGGCTGTCATTGATCCTTTTACTATTCCTTTAAATGATTCTCCAAAAGCATCTCCAATAGTATCTGCTGTAGTCGTAACCATATAACCTACACTCATTAATTTTCTAAGTTCTGCTGAAGCCTGATCCATCGCACCAGGGATACTGTAACTCATTCCTTCCATTTCAAGATTAAATTCTTTCATTAAATCTTGTAAGACAGGTAAATCAGTTTTGAATTTTGCAAGTTCTTCTCTAAGTTTTGCTACACGGTCCTCTGCTCTTTCTGCTCCTGATAAGAATAGTTCGGGCATTAAGTCTTTCAAATCTAATCCAAACGATGTAATAAAATAGACAGCCCTAGCTATTTCACCAAAGAAATGTCTTATTCTATCTGTATTTTTTATTTGTTGAGCTTCTTGCATTAACCTTTGGAAATTTTGCTCAATTATTGTTTCATTTATTTTTGCTTGAAATTCTGCAAAACTTGATATTTTTCCTTGTTGTAATAATTGAATTTGTTGTTGAATAGTTAAATTATTACTGGTATCTAAAATCGCTGCTAAAGCTGACTTAGTATTTACCACCGCAGCTAAATTTTTCATGGTATTAGGATTTTTACCAAAAAGAAACGCAGCACTAGCTCCTGCTTCTCCAAACCTAGTAAAAGCTCCTGCTACAGCAAGGGCTTCATCTTTTGTTAAACCTAAAGTAGTTTTTAATTCATTAAGTTTATCTCTCGTAAATCCTGATGAATCTCCAGCACTTTTAAAAGCAAAGTCTAAACCACCAATAGCTAAATTTAATTTGTCTGTTTCGTCTATAAAAGTTCCAATCGCTGTACCTGCAATAGATAAAGCAAATCCAAATTGACCCCCTAATATTCCACCTAAAGCACCACCAGCAGCACCGCCAACTGCTGACGCACCTGTTTGCCCAAATAATAGAGGAAACGCACCACCAATGATTGCACTACTAGCAATATTGCCCATATTGCCTCTTTGATATTTAGCATTTTGCTGTTTGGCCTTTGAGTTTTCTTTAGTTGCTTTTGTGTTTTGATTTTGAACTTTAGTATTTTGAAGATACTGACTATTGTTTAAATCTAAATTTTTAGTTTGAGTTTTTAATGCTTGAGTAGCATCTTTATGCCTCTGAGTTCCTATTTTTACTCCATTAACATATTCTTGTAAAGATTCTGCGGTTGCGTTTTGTGCATTATGAGTTTTACCAAAAGCCTCTCCAGTTTCATTAATCTTTTTGACAAGTCCATCCATATCTTGTCTGTATTTTTTTATTTGATTACGAGACTTCTTTCCTCCTTTTCCTCCAACATTTCTAGGGTTTTCTATATCAATACCACGAATACTATCTACACTTTTTGCTAACTCCTCTGCTTTCTTTTTTGCTCTATCAAGACCAGATTCTCCTACGATATTAAATTTTATATTTACACCGTAATCGGCCACAGCAAAAACAAAACTTTATTTTAGTGTACCGCTTTTAGCGTTTTCTTGCCCGTGATTTGCTTTTTGCTTCTTGAATTGTTTTTTCTTCTACTTCTCTTTTTAATTCATAATATCCAGACCAACCTATTAATTCTTCTTGAGTCATCTGTTGACACAATTCTCGAACAGTAAAACCTAATTCTGAAGCTAAGAAGAATATAAAATGCCAGTTATTGTTAGCTTTTTAAATCTGCTTTCGCTTCCTCCATTTTATATTCCGATCCAGAATTAAGCATCGCTAGTTGAATTTCCTGAAGGATCGAAGCGTTTACTTCTCGTCTTAGTGATGCTTTATGACCATCTTGAAATAATCTTTTGCCGTCTTTATCAAGAGCTTTTGTAACCATAAGAGTTAAAGCAAAATCATCAGCAGATGAATTATCTCCAGCTAAAGCAACAATAGATTCTCTTTCTGCAAGAGTTAACGGATTCCAATATATTTCTAAAACTGTTGCATCTCCTTCTTTTAATTCATACATATACTTTTGGCTTACACCAAATTTATTCTTGAGGAGTTCAATCGCTTCCATAAATTTATTAGATTGCTATTCTATTATACTAGGCGTTTGCTGAAAATTGGCAAGATATTACTCCAATGAAATGACTTCTATCCTCTATTTCCAACGGAGTTGGGCCATTAATATCTAATACTCTAGGTTTACAGCTAAAAGTATCTGTATATCCAGAAGCATTTACAGAGGTTAATCCATCAATAACTGTTTCACATATTTCAGATAAAACAGAAGTGCCTTTTGATTTTGGAACGTAAACATTGCATTGAATTACTCCAGAGTAATAATCTGAAGCTGCTCCCTGATTTTGTAAAGTTGATTGAGTAAAATTTAAAGTCATTAAAATATATTTTTGAGTTTTTCCAGGAGTAGTAAAATGAACATTATCATAAACCATCGAAATGGTTGGGTCAAAATCTGAAACCTTGTCTGTTACTGCTTTTTCAAAAGCTGCTCTTGTATTTACTAAAGTCATAATTCTTTAATATCCCTCCCTTCTGTTAATTTTATTCCAACTACTTTTCTTTGAGATCCAAAACCTGTTCCAGTTTGTGTTCCGAAATATATTTTACCTTTATCTGTCATTGTTTCTTTTATTAATTTAGCCATCGTTCCTTGAACATAGCTTTGAATTTTGCCAGATTCTATAACGTAAAGAGAATATATTGCTCTGTTTCCAATATAAACAGGTCTTTTGTAATTAAATATTCTATTACCCTCTCCAATCGGAAATCTTTGGCGAACTTCAGGTTTTTCAGGTCGTGTTTGTTTTTTAAAAGGAGGCCCTGCTTTACGTCTTGCAAAAAAATCTAAGCTACGTTCTCTTTTAATAGCAGACCAGGGCCTAAAATTTTCTACTTTATCCTTTGGAATAACTGCTGATGTTTGTACTTTCCAGCTAGAAGCAAAAAAACCTGTCCATACTGGCATTGTGTCTGATCTTTTCTTTAAATTGTTAGACAAACCAAAATGAACTTTGCGAAGCAATTCGTTAAAATCTACACTAATTTGAGTATCTAAATCTTTAGGTAAATCTTCTAAACGTCTTGTAGCCATTAGAATCGCACCAATATAGTAAACAAATAAACCTGTCCACCTCTTTTCGTATCAATATCAACTATCTGTGCAACACGATTTGAACCTGCAAAACTTAAAGTAATTTCATCATCTAACTCTGCTTGATTATCTCCTATCAAATCAGGTGTTAAATATAGCTTTGCTTGTCTCATTTCTTGAGCACTTTCTTCTTCTGAAGTAATAAATTGTATTGGCACTTTTAAATCTGAATATGTTGTATCTA